>Ga0068618_1000175_pt1 | contig 15396 bp, 15 predicted proteins | sample InSIn2SAF170_2_FD_77423 | JGI IMG/M metagenome (GOLD analysis project Ga0068618, IMG submission 77423) | Clean room microbial communities from NASA Spacecraft Assembly Facility at Jet Propulsion Laboratory, Pasadena, California, USA -... ...
CAATGATGCGAACCTGTCTTTTCTAACGGACTTGGTGGCGAGTACTCTAGTTCTACGCCACCTCATAAGCAAGTCGAACAGCTTAGGTTCGCTCCGGGGAGGATCGACTATCGTTGTTAGTAGAATCGATAGGTAAGCATCCAATCGTACGTTTGTTACTTTCGGAACTTCTCTATATTTATGATTGGACTTTTACATATCCTATCATCCAGTACTGTAGATCATCTGTATAGGGTGCTAGATTTGACTATCCGCGATTATCGCCCACAATCTTCTCGTTGAACCTTCAGTGTATGAGCAGTTTCGTTTAGACGAACTGGTCGTTACCTAGGTAGACTAACCGTGAACATGAATTCAGGATGTTAGCCAAAGCTGCGTCGTCAACCGAAGTTTCACACGTTTCGCAACACTTAGAGCGGTAGTAAGCTTGTATTCAATGATGATCCATTATTACAAAGAAATTCAAGGTAGACCTGATGGTTGGAAGTAATAGATCCGCAATAAATGGAAAAACGATCGGAAGTTTACAGTGTTTTACAAAGCCCGGTTGGTAGCTAGCCTCACGAGGTTAATGAGTAAGAAACAGATGCACTTATTCCCTGATGTTGGTACCGCAGGTTCTCATCTTACTACCCGCCACCACTTGGCGAGATTTACCACTTGGCGAGATTATTCCCCTACAAAACTGGCCTTCATTTGTGCTTCCATTAGTCAAACTTGATGCACTTTGATTTAATTGATACGACTAATACCTGTGCGTGCTACGAACTCTGCTAGTGCTTTACAATCTTCAAAATATACTGTGGTGAGGAGAAATACTAGTTACCCTGGTTGTGAGTAATCACCTAAATTAGTGGTTCTTACCAAGTGGCAAAGCTGGGTAAGCGGTCGTGGTTAGTACTGTTATCAACTAGTGTACAGTACCACAATGGCCCGAGTCTTCGTCAGTGGGTATATTTATTTACTGATCTCTGATCCTAACTACGTAGTGTTCCGAGGCGATTTAAAACTACTTATGACCCTTGTGATAGTAAAACGCTGAAAGCATTTTGCAGTGTTCTGGACACAGTGGTGTAGATGCTTGTACGTTCGCCGAACGCGAACACATACAACTGGTCCACTATTTGACTCCACTGGCGACGTTGCCTTTGTAGAAAGCCTATCAGCTTGTGATCGCATACCCCCTTTGGTCACCTTCCGCTCTTCTGTCGCATTGATCTCCGGGGCTAACGAAACAGCTCTTGACAAAGACGGGGGGTTTTCGTAAAATCGACCACCCCGAGCCGCAAAGTCTGTTAGATACTGCTCGTCGTGACTAGGGCGAAGTGGCGAATGTTCATGTACCGTTGCGACAGAATCTTCACTCTCAGATTGATGATTGTCGGATGGACAGAACAGTAGGTGAGGAAGTGACTTATCAATAACATCTGAACTCACATCCTGGATGTATATCGAAGGCAGTGCCGTGTCGTGCATGACTTTACCTAGAAGTGTAACGTGGTCTACCAGTTCAACTAGTGGCTCGTGATACTGGTAATACCTTATACGCTTGAGGTTTCTATGTTGAGAACGGTGTCAGATGGTCACTAGTTAAACATAAACACTTCAAAAGAGACGCAGAAGTCCGCGGCGGTGATGATGGCAACAATGACGTTTTTATAGGTTTGCGATACGAAGGGGAAGGCAGCGACATTTTTTAGTTTAGTCCTGTTTTATCCACCTATACTTTGGTGAAACCATGTCAACGTATTATTTACATGATACTGGGGTGCTGCCGTCGCAATGTGAGCGGACTGCTAACATGCCATTGTCAACGCATTGCTATGTTACGTACTGACGGTATCGCGCATTAAAGTTTAGGCAACGCCAAGAATAGCATTAATTCAAACACACCTAGGCATGTAAACGGTCGTCGCAGACACAGTTGCCTCTCACAGCACCTTGGTCACATTTATGTGTACCGTTACAAAAGACTGTGACGCCTGCAACGTTGTCGTCGTCGAAAAGAGTAATGCATCATGTACGCTTAGTACAGTGATATCGTTCTTGAACTTCCCATTATTTTCGTCCGTCACGCTCATAGACTAACGTCTTAATGTATCGATAGTCGTGGCAGAAAATGGTAAGTCAATGTCTAGCGTGGTGGATCGATTTGTGTGATGGTGAAAAGTCAAGCACGCACGGCCGCACTCGCCGTTGAGCCTGTGCTAGCTCAAATGGTGACACCCAGATGGTGCGGACGACCTTGTAGAATGAGGGACTGGTACCTACTCAACGTGTTGACAGCGACTATTCGCACTATAATGGTTCGGAATTCCGACACCTAGAGCACGTGTGACCACTTTCCACGACCATGTGATATCAACCTCGCCAGAATTAATAGGATTGTACGGTTGTCCGCTGAACACCATGACACTATTGTTATCAATTCGAAAGCTGGAAGGTCCGGCCCAGCTGTCTTTATGACCATGTTGAAGACAAAACATCGACTTTAAGTCTACTATGTGCGCACGGTTGCTATCGCGGTCAACGAAGCCGACGAGGTTTGCCGACCGCAAGATCGGGTCACCGCTTCGCTGCATCCTACTCACTGCGCTTACAACTCGTAAACCATGACCGCTCTAATTTCGGCACTGACCGCCCAAGATTTCAAGATTCACTCGTGTTTGACTCGCACGTTGTACTTGGTGTCAGTAACCCATGCGCAAATTGCAACATTGCGTGTTGCTTTGAGACAGATCATGACCGAACGTTCACATTGAACAGTTTCGTGACAGAAAACATGAGCATTGTAGCCATCTGGACGGGCCCAGGATCTGCGCAGGATCTGAAGTGAACAATGCAAATGAAATATGAGTCAAGTCGAGACGATACAAGATTTAAGATCCATCTTTGTTTGCACAAGGTTTGCTAATTGACCCTGCTTGTACGTATGCTAACTATCCACTGATCCCCCGTCCCGAGTCCCTGATAACATTCGTTCACATGACATGCCGTGCAATTTCCGGGCGTAGACGAATATGTATCCATACGCCATCAATAGTGTTCAAGAAGTAAACTCTAGATGAAGTCCAAACCTTAATGCGCACAGCGCTTTAGGTAAACCACCACTTGAAACCGGAACATTTTCCATCGCATGATGGAGCGATGGTATCGAACAGGATGTCAGTCAAATCGATGGATCGACCGGTGCAGCCCATACACTTATCGGCGACATACGCCTGAGCTGTAGCCCCGGTATCTGGGTTCATAATCGTTAGCGTCTTACCACAGTAAGGGTTGTCGTTCGATTTGGTGCCCATGAACTCCCATGGCAAAGCGATGGCCATTTGGGTGTTGGTATCAGTAACGGTACCACATGCGCCCAGACCTCCGTCGTAGTGGGTGATGTTACCTGAACACGCATCCATCGCGCCAAGACAGTTGTTGTTCAGGACTGTGATACCACTCGTTATAGATCCTGCCGCCCCGTCGATCGCAGCGACAGCATGAGATGTGGAAGTAGCAATCGGGGCGACAGAAGTCGTGGTTGCGTCTGCTAAGCCCTTGGCTGGCTGGGTAGTGGTTGATTCAGCTGTCACACCCATGGAGGTTGTAACTTGAGAGAAAGAGTGCGAAGATGAGAGTAAACTTGTTGTTATCGTCTGTGACCTAACAGATTCGACACTCGAAGTGACCACCACTGGTATTGAAGTGATGCAAGCAGCCACAAAAGTCCCCGATGCGATGCTCGTTAAGACTTGACCATTTCTATCAATATATCGGTAGGCAGTCTCGGTGACGATTGGGACCTCTTGTCGGATGTCAAAAGGAGCAGCTGCAGCTATTACTGCAGATGCCGTAGCGGCAACGATGATTTTGCGAGACATGGCTATTATCTATGTTCCTCCGTTTTGAAAGCACTGTGTTAATGATTTAACCCGGAGAGCTCGCTCTGTGATTCTCGGTCGTCTTAGATCTGTAAAGTTTCGAACACGGTACTGTAACAGGTGGAGCTGCCGGTGTGCTCGAAGAATATTCTATACGCGTTCTGTCACATTAAAGTACATGAAATTGTCAGCCCTCAGGCTCTAGTGCTTAATGTGCTTAACAAAGGACTGTGTGATGTCAGATCTGGTCAAAGCAACAGCAGCGAGAAGATTTCACGAACTGGAGACGCGCTCCAATGAATGTACGTACATTTGTAAACAAAGATGGTAGATGCGTAACACGACCAGAAGTCCGATGGTGCAGAAGCGATTCACGGAAACACAAACCTTGCGAACTCATGTTTACCGAAAGAATGATGCGAGTTTGACCCGATGAGAATCGTTACGAACACGAAAACAAGCCCGCAATCGTTGTGTCATTTATCGTATCGTAATTCATATTTTGTTGATTTATAACCCGCTATTGTACTCAACGCATCGCTTGATCAATGAAAAAGCCTGGTACCGAGACTTGTTATCGGTCTCCACAAACCAATTACGTCCAAACTCATTGGCATCGCAAAACAGAAACGGTCAAGCACGTAACAACGTCGATTAATGGTGTACTCCAACGAAAATATCGCCAAATAGACATTGTTTGGGCAACCGCCAGTTACGGGAATCACGAGCTCGCGCGGGTCGCCTTTTTATCACCATGATGCGCGCACCAATCCTGGTCTTGAGCCTTACGTTGATTCTTGGTTTAGCACAGTCCAACAACACATCACTGGAGTGCGGTGTTTGGCAAAGCTTTCGTCTCTCTTCCACTACGCTCTCTACATCACAATCTTTGGCATCGACACCCCCAACCAGCAAGGGCATATACTCAAACACATCCAAAATAGCCGGTTCGACTTTACTAGCTCCAAACACTACCTTAACCACCGTGCCCGTGTCGACACCAGGTACCGTGAGGCTAACAAGGGCGTCGTCGTCGAAAAGTGCCGCATTGTGTATGCTTAGCACAGTAACCACGACGATATGGCTGGATGGAACATCATCAGCGCCTATGAAATCTCCTTTGGTACGCACGAGCACTCTGCCAGCCTATAGCCGCGTCACGTGTTCAATGGCATGGTCCAATCCATCGAACACGCTCGCGGCCACAAGTGCTCCAATAGGTTCTTACCAGTATCGAAACTTCAGTGGCAACGGCTCAGCACCTCAATGGCCATCGCCCACGGACTGGATATCATTTGATGCCATGCTGAAGGTCAACCAACCCTATATGGGACAGAACTGTGTCGACAAGGCCTTAAGAAACACGGACAATGAGACCGCCCACGTCGCGAATGCAGTCTTGAAGTACGGAGATTTGTCTCACGTCGACCCGAGACTCATTCTTGCTACCGTACTGCAGGCATCGCAGGCATGTGTACGTGTACCGACTACTGGAGGAATTGGTCTGTGGAATCCTGGTCTCATGCAAAGTCACAATGGTCTCGGAACATGTTGGCCAGGATCTAACCAATCGGTACCAAATGCAGCGAGCCAAATTGTGCCATGTCCACAGATCCAAATAGACCAAATGATATACGATGGCGTTTCGGGCCCGTCCGAATATACTCTGGCAACATTAATCAATTCACGATGTTCCTCCGGGGTCCCTCGGGGTTACTACGAGGCTTTTCGGATGTACAACTCCGGTATTAACGGTCTAACTTCTGACCTATCTCATCCTCGACAGGGTGATGGCACACCACAGTATGTAAGCGACATCGCGAACCGCGTGTGTGGATGGAACGGGCTGTAGAGTCTTAGTAGCCACTTCTAGATGAGTGATACCAGAGTTATATAGATGTCCCGGCTTCTGTTCCTTTCACTTTCACTGTTCCGTTCAACTAAGGTATCCTGTATCACATTAGTAGACAGATCCTATTTGATACTTCAGCCAGATTGCTTTGCTTATCTATAAGTAGAACCCCACGTGCTCTTATACTCACCGTCAATTTATATCTCTAAGTGATGATTCTGTGTATATACTATAGCCGATGTAAATAGTGGGTAAATAACTTGTTAGAATAATTTGGTCTTAAAAGTTTTATATGATTCGTTCTATCTAATTGTGTAGTCTTTATTGATTTCAATTTTTATGAATATCGTAGGCTACAAAGTAGGGGTGGTATAATTGATAAGGAAGGTCTACGTCTGTATCTAGATACTTAAGTCTATCGGTTTTATAAATGCAGTCTTTAATAGAACTGGGAATTCATATTTAACTAGGTAGTCCAATAAGACTAGTTGTCAGTAACAGATAGCGCAGAGAGAGCACCAATGACTCGCTTGTTGTTCTTTATTGGCTGGGTACTCCTCGATACTGGCTGCTAGCCACCCAGGCTATAATCGCTAATTACTTTCATTAAAGATTACAGTGTATTTTGAGATATTCCATAGTCACATCGTGAATAACGTTTACTGGTCAATATGCATCTTAGCATTTTCCTCACCGGCCTACTTTCTGAGATGCTTAGTTTATTACAATTCTTCATCGAGTTGGACTTGTATCCTTAGAGCTAGATCAAGATGTTTATATCAACACACTGTCATCAAAGATATCACGGAAGTCAGATCTTCAGTCAAAGCATGCCCATCGGTATGGAGGTAGTCTGTCACACTGCTAGTAATGAGAAGGATAAACTAACGATAGGAGGATACGCACTGTTTAGGACTTTGCTGATACCAGAGCTATAACTCATGCCAATGGTCGATCAAGTTGTTGTGCTGTGTGAAACAGCTGAGGAATGTCGAGTCTTCAATCCCAGAAGTGGCACATCACTTCTATCACATGACGAAAATAGTTGGAGGGCCTAGTCGAGCACAGTATTGATTGCCAATCGCGGGAAAAACGAGAGTTGTAAGAACTAATGGCACTACTTACTATATATCGTGATCGGCCCCGAGGTCCAACAGGAATCCCGCAAAGATGGCAAAGGAGCAATCTGAGGTGGGGAAACGCGAACTGTGCAAGGATCTTGCTGCGAGCGAAGGGACGGATAGCTTTGTCAAGATGAGAGATCGACTGCAGATTGAGACGAAAAGTGAGAAACCAAAAGCTGCAGTAATCGACGAGGTGGTTCGAAGGAGTGTCCAACAGCCGTAGGACGAGCGCGTCCAAGAAATGGCAGTTCTTGATAGAATCTGCAAGGACTCTTAGGTACGAGCGATGAGAGCCAGTGGCATAATTGCTAAACACGAACAAGGCACCCGTAGGAGGTGGCATTGACGCTCTCATGATCAATCTATATTCAATCGACGACCAAAGCTTTATTTATATCCCTTGAACTCTCTAACCATTCCCTACGAAGTCGATGGATCTGATGTACTATCGTTATCGAACCCGGCACACCCAAAATAACACGGTTACGTCTTTTCCGACACGCGAACAGGGGCCAGACATGGAATACTAGCGCAAGTGCTGAGACAAAGACAGCTTAGTAAGTCGAGACATAATGGCTCATGAGGTGCTAGAAAGTTGTCAGAATGTTACCAATTCCGAAATAACAAAACGGCGAAAGTTACGGCTAGCTGACGGCACCATAGACTTACGTAGCCAAAATTCGATCGGTCTCGATGATTATATACCTAGTGGTTCGTATTCTCCATCCTGTATATTTTGTGCGGCTTGCCCTTTGTCTATCCTGGATTTTGTTCCTCTTACTCTCGCTGTCGCCAAAGCAGAAGATATCGTGTGCACTCCTTTCACGATCGATCTGCCCCCCTCGCTGTCTTAAGAACGCCAGTAGTCTATCTTCTCGCGATCGATGATCTGCGCTTTCGTATAACGCTCCTTCGATTTTGAACTCGATCCCCGACCCTCCTTTGAAAGGAATCCACACTAAATCTAAATTACAATACAACCAATATGCGTTTCTCGACAACTGCATTGGTGCTAGGCACCCTCGTTGCTGGTCACGCCGTTGCTGCTTCCGTCTCCCACTACCAGGGCAAGGTGCACAACCACGCTGAACGCCACGTTGACGTAATAAAAGCTCACCCGTATGTTTCGAGCCCTCTCCGGTGAATCATACATGTGCCAATCGATGTTGCAGTGAACGCCGAGCTATCGACCACCGTGACACTAACCTCATCAGCGCTGCCGACATCCAAAGCATCCTCAAGCTTGGCGTCACCTCAGTTGGTCTTAATGCAGTTTCCTCAGGAAGCACAGCGTGGATTGGCTCGGATGGTGTATTCACTAACACGTACCACAACTCCGCTAGCGAGGATCTCGTGCTTGTTATTTGGGGAGTCGCCGGATCGTGGGTCAATGCTGTTCGACCACAAATCACTGTCTCCATCGCTCAAAACAGCAGTAAAACTATCTCTTTCCCCAATGGCTGGTCTGGTGCCTGGGCTCCAATCTACAGCAGTAGTTCCCTCGTCAATGGGCAGATCTCTGACACCTGGGGCGAGGCTACTTTCACTCCTCCCTACAGCGTCGTTGACGTTTCCCGAGAAGTCAACGTGAACGGAAACGCCATGTCGGTTGTTGGTCCTGAATGTACATCTGACATGAACACCTGTGTCTTCACCTGCACAGGCGGCGCCAGTACTTGCTTGGACCAATATCAGCTGGTCAACTGCGCGACTGGATCCCAAGCGGGCCCAAACTTTGGCACTTGGAATGGTGCCGACGCCGGCGGCTGTGGTGGTATGGGTAGCAGTGCTCAGCTCAACACTTATCTCGGTTAAATTCGTCTCGAGCTTACCGAGATTAGCGTCGTATGTGTGTTCCGCCTTTATTTCATGCCCACTATACATATACCTTTGCATCTTGAGGGATCTTGTCTTTCATTTCACTGGCTATGTGGATAGGAGATACATTCTTGATACCACTCGGGATTGCTGGTGGATTTCTTATGTTCTTGTCCTTCAGTTTCTCACACGGTCTAGGATATTAGAGCTGTTTTATCAGTCCCGGCCAACGGTTTTCACTTGACTCGCCAACATCGTTGATTTGGCTGGCTGGCTTTTCTTAATTGACCTGCGGTCATTGTTTATCTAGTTAGCTAACCTCGTTGCCCAGCTTGAACAAAGCCCTGATGTCGAGCAACGCCCATAAATTCGTCCATACGCTCTTCTTACCGTCCAACCTTACGTCCTTTTCCATCAAGTTCTCTTGTTCGCTTGTTGTGCTACTTACTGTTGGAGATTTTCTTTACCATTTCTCCCTTTCCTCTGCTACCATATCTTCGCTCCTGGTAGCTTGTAGTATCGGCCGCCTTAGGAGTTATTTTTGGTGGTGTCCGAGGTTTCCGCATCGTCTGAATCTTCTCAGTTTTCGATTACTATACATCGGCGCCGCGGTTCAGATATCGTTAGTGTGCTTCTACCTTTGTTCAATTGCAAGTGCTTATATTGGTGCGATTATGCTTTAAAGATTTTGGCCAAAGCTATATCGTTAACCAGAATTTGATACGTTCTAAAACGCTGTAGAGCAGCAATAAGCTTGTACTTAGTGATAATTCAATATTGAGAAGGAATTTAGGATACGTTTATCATCTTAAAGTAACGGATTTATAATGGAGAAAACCTCAACACAAATCCTATGCTGTTTCCGAAGCCCGGTCAGCAACTAGCCTTAGGGAGGGGACAAGAACCAAAACAAAGGCTTGTGTATGATCTTCACTAATGATAGCAGCGATAGTACCAAGGTTATGTGTACCCATGTACACGTCTTGTCCTTACTCTCACTACCCGGAGGGTTATCGTCTGCTGATATTACTCCATGTTTGTAACTCTAAAGCATTTGTAGAAACACACTCTCTTCTTACTGTTATTAATTAGTGTAGCGTAATGCCCTGAGCCATGGTCAGTACGTTAATCTACCAATATCGGACCCGAGGTGGTGTTTCAATCTTTACCACTGCTTATGTTCGCTGTGATAGTGACACGCTGGAAATAACGTGAGTTGCTTTCAGCACAGTGGTGTAAATGCTTATAAGCTCGCCGAGCCCAAGTACTTACGCCTGGTCAAGTGTTCAATTCCGCCGGAGACATTTTTCTGGTAGAAAGACTCCAGGAGCGTGATCGCATACCCGCATTGGTGACTTTCCGCTCCTCCACCCCTTTAATTTCCAGGGCCAACGGAACAGCTCTTGACAAAGATGGAAAGGCCCTCCACAAAATCGGCTACCACGAGCCTGGAAGTCTGTTGGATAGAGCTGGTAGCCACCAGGGCTAAGTCGCGGTTGTTTGTGTGCTGTTGAAATGATACCTTCACTTTCAGATTGATTGTTGTCTGATGGACAGAGCAATAGGCAAGGAAGTGTGTTATCAACAGCATCTGGACTCACATCTTGGACATATATCGAGGGCTGTATTATGTTGTGCATGACCTTACCCAGAATACAACGTGGTCTATCGTGTATATCAAATAGCTTATGACAGTTATAACATCTTACAAAGTTGTGGTGTTGCTCTTAATAACATTTCTTGCCTGGTATACACTAGGTAGATGTGGTCTGATCTTCGAAGAGAAAGGCAAACATCTGAGGCGGTGATGATCATAACAATGATGTTGTTACAGGTTTGCGATCGAAGAGGTGGGGCGCAACGCTTTTATGTGTAATCTTATCTTGCTCACGTATACTTTGGTGAAACTATGTAGACGGACTACTGACATGGTACTAGATGCCACTGTTGTAGCATAAGTGGGCGGCTGACATGCTATTGACAACGCGGTAGTATGCTATTTAGAGTACGACGTATCCACACTATCAACCTGTGGAAAAGTAAGATGAGACTTGTAAATTTGACCCACTACCTTGGATCGTGAATAAATTCGTAGTTACGCATTCTCACGGAATTCGGTTATATCATTCGTGATTAGGTGGCTTTCGGAATTATAATAGTACTAATTTTACACATTGTAGTCCTTTCGCCACTTGGAAAAGTGCTAGGTTTTATACTTAGCACTTTCGGTCCATAACGTAGAAAAGGCAGTTACTTCTTTACTTTTCCTACTGTTGCACGTTTTCCCAAAAGAACCAACTCCAGACTCAGAAATCATACGTCTCAACAAAGATTTTGATACTAGTAATATATAGATTATTGCGCGTTTAAGCGAACAAGTTGACACGTAATGTGCTATACTTATAATGTCGGTGTCCCATCCTGAGTTTCCCCACGTTGACCATGTAGCTTCGAACACCACCTTGGTCACAGCGCCATATGGTTACAGGAACAACGAGGCTGGTGTTGAAAAGGGTAATGCATCATGTACACATAGTGTTATCGTTCTCGTACCGTGACCATACTTTTCGTTCGTCACGATTGTACAGGCGTGTTGGAATCATTAGAACAATGTCGAGTGTGGTGGATTAATGTCTGTGATGGCGCAATGTCAAGCACGTAAGCCCTCTTTTATTCCTGCGCCGGTGCTAGCTCAAGACTGTCAGGTAAAGAAGTAGTCAAAGCCGCACTAGCAGAACACGTACTGAGACAGTTTACGGTCATGACGTCCAGAGCATGTGCGAACACTCGGAATGCCCGTGGGAGATCAATCTCGCTATAACCAAGAGATATATAAAGTTCGTCGCGTAGTACGGTGACACTAATTACTCCCATCGATCGAGAATCTAGGAAGTCTGGTCCGGAAGTTTCGATATCCACGTGAAAGACGACATATTGATTTCGAGTTTACTTTGGTACGCAGGATTGCTATCGCGGTCAGCAAGGCCGATAACGCTGGCTAACCACAGGTTGGGTGACCACGCTACTGCCTCTTACCGGCCCAATACTCGCAGCACCTACAACTCGTACACGGTGATCGCTTCGATACCAAAATGGATAGGTAATAATTCAAAACTTTTCCCATATAGGATCCCGTTCATGGTTCTCAGGATTTCCAACCTTCCACGTGGAATGCAATATTTCTGTTGTTATGAGACATAACAATAGAACGCTCACGCCACATAGCGGCGTGATAGACGATATGAGCATTGTATCTGTCTAACAAAGTGCAGGATCTGAGGTCCAGAATGCAAGTATGAGGACAGCAAGGACGATTGAAGACTTAAGATCCATCTTTATTCTTGTCTACCTATCGTATACTAAGTTCCGAAAGTTCAACCGTCGGCAGTGCCTGATAGCATTCATGTGATGACGGGTTATGCATGTTCAGACGTAGATAAGGTGCGTTCGTACACTAGCACTGGTTTCCAAGAGCAACTTCTAAGTTGATCCCAAAGTTTAATGAGCAGATCCTTCTAATCAAACCACCACTCAAAACCTGGGCATCGCCCATTGCATGATGGAGCGATGGTATCAAAGAGTATATCAGTCAAATCGATGGATCTACCGATGCAACCCATGCATTTATCGGCGACATATGCCTGAACTGTAGCAGAAGTGTCGGGGTTCAGGATCGTTAAAGTCTTGCCACAGTATGGGTTGGTGTTTGATAGATCACCCATAAACTCCCATGGCAGAGCGATTGCCATCTCAGTGTTGGTGTCCACAACAGGACCACATGCGCTCAGGCCTCCGTCATAGTGGGTGACTTCGCCGGAACAAGCGTCCGCTGAGCTGACACAGTCGTTGTTCAAGACGATCACACCACTTGTTACAGATCCTCCAGCCGCGGTGGTCACAGCCACAGCATGGGATGTGGAGACAGTAGTCGTAGCGACAGTCGTCGTAACGACAGATGTCGCGGATGTACGGGTCACTACCTTCCACGGCTGCGTTGCGGTTAGCTCAGCTGCCACATCTATAAACGTTGCGAGTTGTGAGCTGGAATATGAGGATGACAGTGAATTTGTTCCTGTCGGTTGTGACTTGGCAGATACGAGACTCGAAGTGACCGCATCCGGTTTTGAGGTGAAACAAGCAGCAACAAAACTCAGTGATGCAAGGCTCGTAGATACTTGACCGTTCTCATGGGCAGTCTCAGTAACGGTCAGGGACTCTTGTCGAATGTTCCAAGGAGCGGCTGCAGATAGTGCCGCAGAAGCCAAAGTGGCAGCTACAATCTTGCTGAACTTGGTGATTATTTGTGGTGACCGTTCTCAGAGCACTGTGTACGTAACCTGTCTGGGAGAGCTCGCCTTATGATCCTCAGCCGTCTCAGATATGTACAACTCCAGACGCTGTGACAGGGTGAAGTTGCCAGCGTGTTCGAAGAATATCTCATGTGCGGTCTTGACACTAAAATGACTTTGAAGATGTCGGATCTCAATCCCTATCGCTTAATGTGCTCAACACAGGACTGAGCAATGCCAAATCTGGTAGTGTAAAGCGAGCGTGAAGAGGTCACAAATTAAAGGTGGTCCAGTGAGTGTACGCTTACAATTGAAGGTAGTAGATACGTAATGCGACAAGACTCAGTCGGACGCGAGAGCCATTCACGAATACAAAAACTTTCGGACAGTATAGTTACCGAGATCCTGATGCGACTTTGAACTGATGGGAACTGGTCCACTATCACGAAAATAGGACTGTAATCGTTGTGACATAAATATCATGGTCCTAGTCTATAATTTGGTATTACCTAACTCAGTGTCGTGTTCAGTATATCGTCTAACTACCCAAAAAGCCCGACACCAGGACTTGTTGTCGGTATCCACAATCCACTCACGTCCCATCTCATTAGTATCGCAAACAGGGACGGTCAAAGCACGTAACAGATAAGCGCCGACCGTCGAGTCGGCGCTTATCGAACCAACCTGTATGGCTCAGCCTGCAGTGCGCAGCTATGATTCTGCAGGGTTGATGAAGCCGCAACTGCGGCACTGACTGTGCTGATGAATGGTATAGTAGGATACAATAACCCACTTAGAGATGGCAGACTTCCGCAACTTTTTCCTGCCGAATATCCAAGCTCGAGAAACACATTCATAATGGTCAGAACAAACCAAATCACTATTTCGCCTGAGGCCAATTTCTTCAGATGCCTTTCCTGCAGTGAACGGGACTTCAAGTCTGAGGAGAGCTTATTGCAGCATTGTCGTTCGGCGAGGCATGCAAACGAATGGTGTGACGACTGCGATTGGCTTTTCGCAAATGACAACGAATTGTGAATGGTAGGGACAAAGTTGACTGTTGGTAGTCGAGCAAGCACTAAGGTTAAGGTCAATAACAGCGAGCTCACCGAAGCCATCACATCGATGTACCCATGGTACCGCAAGGCGCAAAAGTGCTATATATACCTACCTGACGTGTCAATCCGTGCTGATAACGATAGTGGTCATAGCTTCCCCATACATCACCCCCGGACAACAGACGTCACCCAAGAAGATATGTGAAGGGGTAGACGGTGGCATTCGTGGTGTCTCATCACGAGATGTCGTTTGACTATTACCGCCTTCGATGCTCCGAAGCGCGTATGGCACTTTTCCTCCGAACAAAATGCAGATTTGATCACCGACCTCAAGGCTCCATGGACTAAGACCGACATAATCTTTGTGGGAGATGAAAAACCGTCTGTTCATAGTCGCAACGTCAGTAAGAACGCGAGGTTGTTCTGAGTCGCTTGTATCCGATCGCTTACTGCCGCTGGAGCCCAAACAGTCCGCATATGTACGGCATCGATCGCCGCGGCTGAGAGAGGTAAGATGTACTCGAGCGCGGCGTTGCAGTTGTGAGACGTGATTTGCTTGCAGTGCTGGTGCTCAAATCCATGGTACTAGTTTCGTGGCAACGGCTTGTGTTCGGCATCTTCATCGTTTCCGACCTCTCTTGCGTTGTATGAGAGCACCTCATGTTCATTCCAAACTCTTCTTCGTCAATGACTGCGTGCAGGCGGACTTCGCACACTCACAGAAACTTCCGAAGTTCGTGCCTGGCTCGCATCCGTTGTCATGAAACCCGTCGTGCATTTGGATCGACCTCGAGAGGGACGTGTCGGCCCATAGCTGCTACCGCATGTCGACTTGTTTCTTCCTGCGTTGTTCAGCAATGCTTGAGGCGGACGAGAGTTTGGGCACTGACCTGTGAAGCAAGAAGATCGTGACTGTGACACAGTCTCCCCGCGACCTACTAAGCCGAATGCCGAGGCCTCACGCTGTGTCATTTCACCTGCGATCGGTCGCCTTTGCTTGCTGCAGGGACTTTCGGCTACCAATGGTGTGCATAGTTTGAATGACCGAACACGGGCTGCGTTGCTCTTTCACATCTTGTTAAGCCGTCGCTAGATCCTTCATATATAACTCTTCTTGCCGCGGGAACTGTTGAGGGACTGGATTCGGAGAACGAATGTTTGAGCTGGACATCTAATGTGTCAAGTAATGAAGCGCAGATGAATGGGAAAGTGGCATAGTAGTGGATCGGTTGGGCGTCGTTTCTTTGTTCGAAGGATCCTTGCGGATGATCATGGGCGTTCTTGAGATACCGGCAAAGGAGTAATGCACTTGCCTTTCCATCTTCATTAATATGCTTGGTCCCGTCCTCAGCACCATCAGCTGCTCCTGCTGCGTCATCATTGCCA
>Ga0068618_1000178_pt1 | contig 15317 bp, 15 predicted proteins | sample InSIn2SAF170_2_FD_77423 | JGI IMG/M metagenome (GOLD analysis project Ga0068618, IMG submission 77423) | Clean room microbial communities from NASA Spacecraft Assembly Facility at Jet Propulsion Laboratory, Pasadena, California, USA -... ...
CACGTCTCAAATATGAAAGATACTGATTAATTGAGATTCTTCATCTGTGAATAAAAGCTTCTTGGACAAATAGCTGATGAGATTAGATCTCACTTCCCTTCTTGTAGTATTGAACGCAATCTTCTTCAAGCAAACGTCCACATCTTCTCCCAAATTGTACAGCATGTTAACAGCACCATCAACGTCTCCCATACATACAGCTTGATACACTATACACTGACCTAGCGTTCTATATCCTTGAAAAACTGAATTATTCAGCAAAAGAGCCACAGTTTCGCTTTGAAATGCTCCTCGCTCCTTCCTGTACTGTAGGAAGCTCATTGCAAGTGATATATTTCCGCAAAGCAAAGAATCTCTAATTACTTCAATATCATCCATAGTTTCCCATTGTTCATGATGTGCTCCAAATGATAAAGGAATTGTATCCATTTCTGCTTCTAGTGGTGATCTTTGTGACAGATTTGCTGCTTGTTTCATTTTTTCTGTAAAAGTCATTTGTCTTTCTGCCGTTTTATGGGAATTATTGTGAGCGATTTGTGGAGAATTTTCGGGAGTTTCTTTGACAGCAAAGAGCAAGCGTGGTTTGTAGGCAGTGCTCTGGTTTTCAGTTCCTTTCAAAAGATCTTGTATTTGTTGTTTTGATTTAGGTGTCAGCAGAAAGCTTATAGATTTCTTGACCTAACACCCCTGTCAACACGTATGAAGATATTGAATGCGTACTCCTTGCTTTTTCGGTGTTTCTACCTTCGCAGTATTATCCATTACTCTCGTTTGGTACTTCCTCAACACCTCAAGTAAGTTTGCATAAACATACAGCTCATTCACACTTTCAGTATTTGTCGAAGGATCTTTGAGTATCCATTCATTATAAGAAGGAACAAGAGAATTTGGCTGTGCCATCTCTGTTTCCACCAGTAAGACCTTTTCTTTGATGATGTCAGTCAGGAAGTTCATCCCTACGAATATCAGTGTTGTTCCACTATTTTATAAATCAACCTATTTGGATTAAACGTTCGAGAAATCCTTCTTCCTGAGGAGTTGATGTACAGGTATTTATATACTCAATCAGCAACTGGGAGCCAACAGCTTGTTGACCTTTATCGAGATGGCGTAAAGCAGGTTCGATGACATCGATTTGCCTATATCTAAAATGCGTTACTGACTATTGTTAGCTTGATGAGGTACCGTAAACCAAGCTCTAAAGCATGAAGTCGTAACATTCTTCTGTCCCACTCATTTAATGCACATAGATTATCTGCTATTGTGCTGCTCTCAAACATTATCAAATTGTTGAGCAGTTTAGTCTGGGAAAGATTTCGTCCCACCAATAGTACATGCAGTCCGTCAGAATCAATGTAGTACCAAGACTTATCGTCTAAGAACAGCAGTAAACTTGGTTTGTTAAACTTGAATAGAATGGGGGTTCCCTTGCAATTTGTTAGCCTAAACCTAATAAACTACATACGGATTTTCTGTCGTAAATACAAATCTTGTTTGTAACATTTGCCAAATATGCGATGATTGTCAATGGATTCATAATTAGACGTGTTAGCTCCGCAGGGTGAGGTAACGACGGAGGCAGAAGAAGGGTGCCTCTACTTATTTTTCTTGTAACTTCCTCGTCAGTAGACAAAAGTCCAGTGGGAAGCATGGATGACATCTGATCATCAAGACTGCATTCTGCTTCTTCGTCTGTTGAATCTACACGTTTCACAATATCTGGAGAGAATATTGATACCGAACCTGGAGTATTGATGAGAGATCCTGTTTCGTGTCTTGGGGTTGCAATAGAATGCACATTAAAGCCGTTCAGCACATATGGGTCATTCTTCCAAAGTTTAGCTGGTAATATAAGCAGGCATAATTAAATACATTACCTGGATGAACCCATGGTTGCACACTTATTGGTGGAAACGATGCAGAAGCTAATTGGTCTCTACTAGACACTGTGGCTGCTTCATACCAGTGAAGTATTCCAACCATTTTGTCTTTCAAACAATTTCTAATTGTTTTGTCAAAAAGATCATCTCTCCAGTCTTTATGGCTTCCTAATTCCCCACGAGGGCCATACGGATCAATGCCACGAGTATTCTGTGATAACGGTGAAAAATCTTGCCCCAATTGCGATTCTCTTGAAGTGGAATGCGGGATACGTCTTGCTTGTGAAACAAAATATGGAAACATCTATCCAAGGATTAGCATAAAATATCGTAGGAGTGAAAGATACATGAAAGTAGTCATCTAGGTCTATAATTATTAAGCAACCTGTTGAGTCTGATGCTGTTAAGTACAATGCATCTGCCGAAACACTTGTTTGATGTTAATCATAAATCTTTCTACACCAAATGTGAGGGTACCTCAGTGCGGTGAAAGATAACAACTTGTCTGTATCCGAAGAAGGAGAATGTGTAGCCTCCAGGATAGACACTTTATCTCCATCAAATTCAAGTGTCTTCTCATATGATATGGATTGTTGATAAGCTGTCCAATAGTAGACTACGTTGACCATAGCTTTTCTTGATCCACTAACACTCCAAATGTCCAAATAGTTAACTATTTGAAATTCTAATTCTTAAGATACGAACAACCCCAGTTGTTTCCAAAGCAAATATGTGCTCCCCAGCCATTGTTACATCCACAAATGAACCAGAGAATGATAATAAATTATTTTCTGGTAGTTCAGATCTTTGAAAAGTTAGCGAAGTTGTTATTTACATTAGGATACAAGGAAAAGCTGCGCACAAAGCGTAAAGATGTAGCCTCTGTCTTGAATATCATGATTGTATATTCCTCGCGTTGCGGGTTTGATGGTAAAGGATATGAAAGTAATATAACAAGCTTATCTTGCTGCAAAGGACCAAGAAACCGAAGCGTATAAGGTTCAGGTACTAAATGACAATTAGTATAGTTTAATTCCGTGGGTTACCAATGGGGTTGGTTAAAAACTCAAAAAGGCTTGACAACATAAACTTATGTGCAATAATTTCGCTGTCTTCCATATCAGATTTGATTGGCAAGGCAGTAGCCGCATTTTCTGTGTCTACTGTAATTCCATTTTCGGAACTTCTAGTGAACTTCACTTTTGCAGTCCCATTGTTGATCCACTGTATTGGTAGTGTAATATAGTAAAAGGTTATATAGTTATCCTGTTGGGTAGCAAGCACTGATAGAGAAGGAGATGGCATTAGCCATTCCCACCTAACAATCAATAAGATGAATACAATTTGAATTCGTACTGCTTGACATCGTGTATTTGAAACCCTGTAAGAAATCTTTCTGTTGATGGCTTTGTGTTCCTTGACCAAATGTTACCACTGTTTACTTTCACGTGAAGGAGTGACACCACCGATTTCTAATGAAAAGCCTATACAGCCTGTTTTCAATAGAAATCAGTGTCACTCAAAACTACCTGAGAACTTTCAACGAAATTCAACAGAGCCACTGACTGATCTAACATCTGCACTTCCACTTGTGCATACATGAGACATCTCACATTCAAAAATCTCTGATGTTTCCCCAGTATGGTATATATATATGCCTGTATGTTGTCCATCTCTCGTACGATTCGACTGATGAAGGAGCTCCCAAGTAAAGCAATGATATAGAATACGCTTTGGTAAGGAATGCAATAAGACTTCGATTCAAACTCAATTTGGCTTTAAAAGTGACAAGTTAGTGAATGAGAAGGTGCATCTACAACACTACTGTACTGTACCTTCGATGAAATCTTCAAAATTTGTCAATTCTTTTGCGAATTTACGAAGAAAAATGGGAAGAACCGAAAGTGTTGCACTTTTAGACTCTGCGTGTAGGGAGGAACTTCGTGTAAGCATAGTTATAGAACTTTGTGCATGAAGGAACTAAAGAGTGGAGTACTCAGGACATTAAATTTTTCGTAGATGTTGAACAAAATATATTTGGAATGTATGGTATGGCCACCATACAGGCAATATGTTAGATCAAATCGCTTACTTGCTAGTTCAAGCGGTGCATGTCATGACACCACAATCATGAAATTCACTTTGCTTGTGAATCCACGAAGGAATCGTGATTGGATCCAATCACGATTCCTTCGTGGATTCACAAGCAAAGTGAATTTCACGATTGTGGTGTCACTGAGTATCAGATTTTATGAGGGAAATTCCGTCAAGTAATGATGTCTTCTCTGTCTCGCCTATGCTGATGCAAGGAGGCTCATTCATGGTGTCAATAAGAGGTCTGTCATGTTTCTTACAGCTCATTTGATTGAAGTTCGCAACACTAGCTCCAGAATTCAGCGTCTAAACTTAGGAATTAAGAAAACACCCGTATATTTGAAAGTGGTACAGAATCTGTTGTATCAAATACGCACATTGCCCCTGTTTTCGGGTGAATGTGCGTTTCATTAATTGCTTTCGTTTTCCCTCACTTCCAGCTCAAACTATCTCACAGATCAGCATCATCAGTATCATTCGTGAGTAGGAGTTCTATCAAAACAAGAACTTGTACAATGAGATATTTTGGATGACTGTACATGTCACTACGCTTTTCCAATCCCACGCCTGTCAGTGTGAGTGTCAAGAGCATTGAATTTAATTTAATGAAACACCGTCTGTCCGTTCAGATTAGGATTTAATATAACATCAGTGTACCCAGCCACATACACCAGAACAGTAAAACCACAAATAGATTGTGGTACGTAATTTCTATATCTCCGGTCCCTCTCAACTGTTGGCGGGAATTTGGTTATGTCATTTTCTTTCTCCCAAATTTTTCTCTATCCTATTGGTTCTTTTCATTACTTTTGAGTAAATTTTACAAGTCATGGCAGTACGTCCGTAGAAAGTCTATGATTGTCCAATTGGAATGTTTTTGAGGTCTTTCAAGGGAATTTGTTCTTGACACAGTTGCACACCCTTGACATGAATCAGAAGTACCTACATTTGACTCAGAAGAGTGACAACAGTTGACTGAAATTTTTTGACCAGCCTGTTTGATTTTGGTTGCTGTAACAAAACATACTAATTTGTTTGTGTAGACTTATGATATTAAAGCTTTCCCACTAGCAATCGGTAAATTGGAAAAAGAAATTTTTCAACTTTTACAGGAATGTAAGGATGAACAACTAGTAACAAATGTTAACAACGGTAAGAAGAACAGTTCAACGCAGAAAACAGGTGTGGTCTGGACCATAAGTAGCATATTGGTGTTTTCTAACAGTATTGTTGATGTTATCCCTCAAAGCGTTTGGTTTTAACCACATTTGCTAGTAGTTCAAAGCTATGGTTGTAGGTTAAATCCAAGTGTTTTTGTTTCAATTGAAGAATCAACAAGAAGTACAAAAGCACCAATGATTTGTGTGATCTTTAGTGACTGTTGACTTGCAAAATTTCTATTAATGTAGTTTAGTTCTCAATGCACTCAAAAATGGTAACGCTATTTTCATTGTTATGGCTGCTGACACTGAACCTTTTGATATGATTTTGAATATCCCTTTAGTGTGTGAAGAAAAGGTTTGAAACAATGATCCAATGTGTTATTAATTCTAAGTAGAACATTCCTTATGTATTTGTCTCTTCCAAGAAAGATCTTGGCAAAGTTTGTAGAATTGCCCATAGCAGATCTGCAATTGTGGTTGCAGTCACTATCAATGAAGGTTCTCAATTGAATGATAAAATCCGCAAAATTTGGGAAGCCATTGAACAATCTTATCTGGAAAGGTACTCATTACATATTCGTTGATTGGTGATGATAAGTTCTGATACCACTCACTTATTATCAATTTTCAATTGGGCCAAACCAAATAATTAGTTGTTGTTCCTGTTTGATCTGGTAATTAATATACTTTGCAGGTAGAGTGGCTAAGTGCATCAGTGTCATCAATAAATGCACAATGATATGATAAAAGGTTCTTTAAATCTCTTCCTTCTTTTCATCTTCATCGAGTCCTGTAATTTCCGCCACATATCAGAACAGTTACCTGGTCCTGAACCATGAAGAAGTCAAAATCTGGCCCAGACTGATTGACACCGTAGATACAGATGCACCACCTTTAGTTGAAACCCTGAATCTTACCTGGAAGATAACGAAACTACAACCTCTGGCACTTGCAAACGTGCATCGCATCAACCATCTTGATAAAACCATCAATTTAACAACAAACAGGTGTACACAGAAACTCCCAAACTCAAAATGTGTTGTTCTGACCACAAAAAACTGAGATCTGGCTAGAGGCACCAAAAGTACAGAAGGAATTTCCAGGAGACGACCAGTTAATGTAGTGAACACCAAAGTGCTGGTTATTACTTGTACTGCACCTCACAAACAAGTGCCAAATGATCTGATGAGAATCTTGGTGAAGGTAATGCAACCTCTTTCTGCAGTTCTTGGATAGAAACCTGAACAGTTGTAACTTTGACTTGGAAAACCAAATGTAATCAATAGCACTGAAGAGATGGTAAGCTTGCATTCTGCCATACATTAATGGCCTTTAATCAGGAAAGTGCCATAAGCGTAATCAAAGGATTGCACGTTGAACATCTTACAGCTACATCCAATTGAACAGTGGACGAACTCATACTAACGGTGACATTTTATATCTGGACGCTCTTTTTGAATAGCCTCCATTAAGGTTTCCTTTTTCAGATCCCATGAATAAGGAACTTTGACAAGTCCAAGGTTGGCTTGTTTGCAAGCATCTTCTCTCCGTCTATCACGTTCCAGTTGCGCTTCTAATGACCCAAACATGTTGACTGATTTATAGTGCTGTTGTCCATAGTATTCAATTGCTAATGAAAGAGATGGGATAACTTATCATGTTGGCACAACACAAGAAAGGTAAGATACAAATATCAAGTTCCATTTTATGTTTTGCTATGCGCTGAAGTTCTGGGTGTCTGTAATTTAACAAGATCACCCTGTCTGGAAATATTTGCTGAACTACTCTGTACACCATAAGTTGAGCTTTAGAAGTTTTTTTTGTAATGTTTGTCTTTGAATTAAAAATAGATGTAATGAGGTCAAATGTGCGATATGAATATTCAAACTCCAGTGCATACCTGTGCCTGTTGCGCGGAGTTTAGCAACGTAGAATGAAAACTGTACCACTCATTTATCTTGGACACGTCTGCAAATGATTCTTGATGCAGAGAGCTGAGGAATGTGTTGGCAGTAACACAAGGAATTTCTGTAACGTGGTGTGGATTTGAATTCACCCAACTATTCCATTCAACTTCTGGGTATACTACAGAAAGGGCTTCACGAATGTAAGAAGCTTGAATCGTATAAAGATGTACCTCTGATCAGTGACCCTTTGTACTTAACCAGCAATGAACCAGCCCCTTTCTTATACAGATCCACCACACGAACATTATACCAATCTGAATTCTGTGTGATGCCAAGTTCCTTACCCAACCAATCCATGTATACTCGTTGATTTTGAATTTTTGACCAATATCGTGCTGGCTTTTGTGCAAATTTAAAGATTTCCCAAGGGTGTTCAGGGTACAAGGACACCAATGCACGTATGAACGATTCACTATAGTGCGCATTCCAGAAAGGTTTGGCACCACGTGAAACAAGTTCGTTCTCGGTCACTTGGTACCATCCATCAAAAGATGTTATTCCTAGTTTGGTTGCCCACCAGTCAAGATACTTTCTTTGATGGGACAGATCATCCCAAAATCTTGATATGTTACAATTGTACTAAGGAGAACGTACCCTTTAGGAACCACAGAAAACTTCCAAGCAAGCCACTCTTTTTCAGAATAAACCGATTGTAATGCTTTATATACAGATCCTTGGTATCTGCAAGTATGTAACAACAAACATTGGTGTACCAGAGTTTGATGTCGATTTTACCAGGCACAGGAAATGAAACCAAATGCTCAGTGATATCACCAGATTCCTGCACCACTCTAGAGTTTCAGAATTTCTGTGCATTTGGTTCCATTTCTTGCAGCAGTGTCAGCATAAACGCCTGTTCGTATGCACTCGCTTGAAGCGTGTAACCCTTCAGCTCAACAGTTGTCCATGCACTTGAAGTTATCACTGTGTAAATGAAGGCAATAACTTCTGGAATCAGAGCCAATTTCTGTTCATTGTCCATCCTTTCCACATGGCGTTGAAAGATACTGTGCCAACAGGGGAGATCCACCTTTTTCTATGAAATCTTTCGTAGTGAGCTTGTAAAAATCTTCTTGTTCTTGAAAATTCAACTTGGTAGCCAACCAGTCCAAATATTTGCGTTGCTGATGAATGCTCTTCCAGTTGCCCCACACAACACGATCTTCCACTTTCCGTGCAAGGGTAGAATATTTCGTTACGAAATGTCCATAAGATGGAATATGCCTGTATGGTAAAGAATGGGAGAACAACATGAGTTGAGTGAGTATATGAACTTACTCATAGAGAATAAATATCTAGATTGTAGAGGAATGTGAGCACAACTGTTCAGAAATATTCCACCATACAGCGGTGCACCTCTGGTCCCGTTTGTGGAATCCACGGTTTTTGCCTGGCTCAACATTTTCTTGTTAGATGCAAATCACTATGACAACCAATGCAAACACTTCCTTATCAACTTCCTCCAAGACCTTTCCAACATACACAAAAGCTCAACCTTGATGGCAGAGCAGTTTCTAAGAGCTGTCAAGGCTTAAAAACGTTTCGTGAAGCAAAGTGCAAGAGGTAAGGAAGATTTTCCAGGATGCACTTCTCTCCACAATTACTCCAGAAATTGGTCTAAACTAATGACTCAAGAACAAGCCTTGCCACTTCAGATTGTTAGATTATGCATTTCTTGCCTACTGGCACATTAACCGATCAATCTTATAGCCACCACTAGTTTTGCTCGAAATGATCGCCAAATGAGATCGCCTGCTCTGCTTTGGTAGCCTGTTACATTGGTTTCCTTTTCGGAAGAATTTCGCCGAGTTGCCGATCTGGCAACACTGATGTAACTAGAACACTTTATTTTAGTCCCTCATCTTCCTGAGTTACCATGAAAGCCATTGCACTCCTGTTTATTCTATGTGTAATCTCCTCTGTAAGTGGCTCCCAGATTGGGATGAGCTTTGTTTTCCCTGTTGTGCTTTGGATCTTACTTTCTATGTAGAAAGAACGAGCTGTTATAGATAGAAAGCCCTTTGTGAGGGTTTCTAGATGCAATGCATCCTGGAAAAACTGTCCAATTATTATCCTGTCTGTATCTACTGACCTTGTGTAGGTGACTTCTTGGGGCCACCCGAGATCAAGGAAGAGGTCTTGCACAAAAAGTCTTCAATGAATTCACCAAGTGTTGACTTAACCACACGAAGGAGAGCAGCAAAGGCAACCATGACAAACTAAATTCCCTTAGTGGATTGATGAAATTGTTTTTGGATTTTACTGACTCCGTTATTCCTACCCGTCTCCATATTGGACAACATAAAACACAACAAACCCCTTCAAGTCTCTAAAAATTCCAAGAAAAATCTGGTGAAATTCACCACAGTGGCACCAGGCATTTCCATTCTTTGGCTGTTAATATAAGAAGTCTAGTGTCAGTCGTTCTGTGCAAGCAACAGAAATGAACTCCCCAAACACATTTAAATAAATTCAACCTGTAAAGTCAATACAGGCAAAGCACTTGCAAGGCGAAACTGAACACTAGCCAAGTCAGTAACTGTCCTAACGACATCATGCAGGTGGTTTTACATTTGGTGGAAACAACCAAATGTTGCACTTTGTTACATAGAAACCTCAGCCAGATAGTAAGTAAGCCACTTCTGCCATTCTGGGGTGCGAGCATCATCAGGTCCACTAATTATTTTTTAGTGCAGTTCGAATATAAAATGCACTGTTCTTACCATAAGAAGGTACTACTTTAAAGCAACTCCTCACATGTTGAGTGGATCTAAAAACAAAAGCTGGAGTTCACTTTGGGAAATTGCAATTCAAGGTGAACTGTATCTTTTATAGATCATCAAGTACGCGCTGTGGTGTTGCAGGTTCCTCATGATAAGGCAGCTTTCTTCCAAGCTGTTCTTTTACTCTTACAATTCTTAACGTACGTTTCAGGGAGTGTCGTATACGCGGTGTGAGAACTGATCTCCAACCAGAGAAGAGTCATGAGAAAGGTAGAATGGTGAGCCACGCTAGCGATCAACGAAGAGCATGGCCCATCTTTCCACCTTCCCCAGCACTCTTGGTCAGAAAGAATGGTGAGGATCAAAAACAGCCTTGAGGTCTTCCAGCCTCATTGTGTTTGTCTAGAGAACTTCCCTTTACGTTAGCTGAATCCCTTTAACCAGCAGAAAGAGGAAAATTAGTGACCAACGGTTTTGAAGAGATCATGGCTCACACGCCATTACAAGCAATGCAACTTGAGCCAGCCTACAGTAGACAGACTAGCAGTTGGAATATATCAATTTGTGAGCCTACAGTATATCAATACAAAAGTCACACGAAAATTGAAAGGTAATGTATTAATTTTTTAATGTTTGTACATGATTCACTCTAAAATCTTTGAATAACCTTCCTCTTGCTGTGATCTTTTACTTCGCGTTGGGATCGGTGATCAAGACTAAATTCTAACTCTGTGGTGTCTGCATGAAGGTCAAACAAGAAGCCAAATAAAACAAACCCTCACTCAACTTGAACAGTCTCACACCTCTTCTGTAATTGAACTCTATGATTGCATTTGTATAGTCATCATAGTCGTGCCATGATTGAGTACCAGGGTCTCTCCACTTCCACTTTCCAGAGCCAAACTGTGGTCCTAAAAAGGAGGCACCGGTGGGGGGAATAGGAAACGTGTCACAAGCTACGAATCGTTATAAAATACCTCACTTCGCATACCAGGTGGATTGTTATTGATCCAATGATTCACTATTCTGTCACTTGACCAACCTGCAAACCGTGTGGTTGCTGGGTCAACGTTATTTTCATCTGAGTCACTATCATCTTCACTGTCATCACTGCCACTGTCTTCATCTGATGAGTGGCTTGCACCTCTTCTTTGCTTCTTCTTTTCACCACGACTTGTAGTTTTCTTCTCTCTCTTGTTCTGAATAAGTGTAAATAACCACTCAGTGACGAATCAAGAACATGCATCCTCCAAGTGCAGTGACAACTGTGGATCTGAAGGTCCCCTTCAGATCCACTGTTGTCACTGCACTTAAAGCCACTGTTGTGGAGCTGTTTAACCAGTTTTGACATTCAAGTTCACCTGTTGACACTTGCACTCGAGTCAGAGGATGGATACTGCACAACCCTTGGAACCGTAGTTTTGCCCAGTTTTTGCCAGGAACCAAAACTCAGTGATGGAAACAACGTATCGCACATGTCTGTAACAATGAGATCAAAAATATTTCCTTACTTGTTTCTTCTGTCTCTTGCTTTTGGTGTTTGCACTGCTATTGTTGTTCTCCTTTGCTTCTTCGATTTCAGCCTGTCCATTGCCACTGACACTGGAAGAATCGTTTAGAACATTTTCTTCTTCTGTTGGCTTTTCGTTCGTTAACGTGTTTTCGATCGTTTCGGTTTTGGTGGAAATTGAATTTTCCTGGGAAGAAGTGGAGGAGGAAGAGTTTGTAGTGGTGGTCGTGGTTGTGCTTGTGGACTCTGCAGTTTTGCGTTTTGGAGGCATCTTGTGTGGAAGGATCTGTTAATAAATTAAAAACCTGTAATTAGGCTGTAACAAATGTTGAAAACTCGGAAATGGAATGAGATGCCAAAAATACCTGGCATAAAATGGACATATCATCTTCTTACTTCAATCGATTCTTTATTTACAAAAGGAATCTTGCATGATCTTCTCACACATTTTTGCAAACTACTGTTTACAATACTCACGATGGACGCTTCACCCAACAACCACAAAACTACTGTACTACACTCCGTTTTTAGACTTATTTTCTTTCAAAGGATCAAGACAGATTCAAGATATTTTTTGAGTCAAAAGATAGTATTATGGAACCTGGATTGTTAAGTAGAATGAAAGAGTACATTCAGTCTGGTGGGCAACCTCAGGTATAAAATCCTTATTGGATTGAGCGGGAGTTATAGAATATGGTAGTGCAGTGTGGTCATGACAGTGGTCAATAGTGAATGAGAGAAGCATAGACTCTATGGTGGTCACTCGTTGTTGGAAAAATGGAAGAAAAATGGCAGAAAACTGATGTGAAATCGCTAGATCTGGAGCAGAGAGGTGTCACTCCTTGAATGGGTGGAGCGAATTACATGAGCCCACTCAAGATGGTCAGACGTGAAGAATCTGTCAGTGATTTATAAGAAGAAGTGGCAGAACTTCACGGCTTACCCTCCTGTTGAAGATGAATATCGCTTGATTGTGTCAAAAGTGATTGAAGTGATACCTTCGTACAAGGGTACATTCTCTTGGCATATTGAGTAATTTCAAGGCTAATAAGATAAATTGAAGCTATTCTGATTGTATATTAGACGATGGTAAAGTGGTTAACTGAAAACTACAGAGGACTAGCACAAATGGCAAACATAATCGCGGAGTGGTTGAAGATAACAGGCATGAGCGACCAAGATATATCACAAATAATAAAAGAACATCTCAAACAGATGATAATTCAGCATTTTGACCCCAAGAAAGCTGATTCTATTTTTGAAGAGGGTGGCAGTGTAAGTTATAAAGTATATCAATACTGAAAACTGCAAGGGAGCTCCAGATTGGTTGTTAAAAATGATAAAACATCCAGAGTGGAGATCGCTGATCTACCAGCTTGCTGAGACATACAGGAATTGCTTGCTTCTCAACTTTGCTATTCAGGTAAAACGAGGTTGCAAGTTCATTGCACTGACAGAACAAAGAGAATTTCTGATGAAGGTCACCAAAACGAAATAGCTTCCCTAGCAACAGCATCTACATTTTTTTCAGTGTTCAACAAAGTGCTGCAAGATTCGTTACAGACAATATTTACTTTAGATGAAGTATCTCTACCGCGAGCCTTGCCTGACTTCAAAGTACGAGAAGGCAATATTTCAAATGTTCAATCTGCGTATTACCTATTTCGTTCACTTACTTTTATAGAAAATGTGTGATCATGGCCAGCACACTTATTTATATACCCAAGTTCTGTTGGTAAGCCTAATGAAAGATACCGGGGGTCATCAGCTGAAACGGCTAATGCAAGAACTAGAACTTAGTGTTTCTGACAAGTACGAGTGAAACTGAATATCTATTCACTCAACTAGAGGGCGGATAGTGCAGTCTATGAACATGTTACTGTCTTCCATTTCAGAGTACCCCGCCATTTCCAATTCTATAATGACCTTATTGGTGGATAAATCATCAAATCCTGGAGACATAATCAGCGTGCGTATCGTGATATGTGGGATCTAAGAGTCAAACTTGGTATGAGCTCATTTCATTCTAGTTACATTCTGCATATTCTTCAGAAAACCCTCCACCTGTAGAATTTCTTCGTAATCCAGCCCTTCTAGGTACGCTTTGTGTCTTGTCTATTAACAAGACCCTCAGACATGCTGCTTCACGATCTGTTCAACCCTCATAAACCAGTCAACTCTTCACTTAAGGGTAAATATATGTTTCTGCTTGCATATGCAGCTACAGTATCTGAAAATGACGACTCTATGATGGATGAATATGACCAAGATTTTGAGCTTAAAGAAGCGATCCGCGCTTTAGAAACAGTACAGCCAATTTGTCAAAGAAATTCTTTTGGGTTCGAGCTTCAAGCGTCAGTAGCTGAGATTAGAGAAAACTTGCAGTACATATTCGTCTTAAGTAGGCTGACATTTGATAAGCATTCCCATTGTATGCATGGGAGTATTGCAATGGATCAAAGTCAACTTTGAAGATCCAGATTACTACACGTCAAGCAACAAAACCCTGTGTGTTCCTCTTCATTTAGAAGTTCTTAGAGAAATAGCGTACAGGCATCCACTCCAACGGCAGAAAGTTTTAGAGCTTCTTTCACTATGTTTTGAAATGGAAACTGGGTTGGACGCTGTAATTGCGGTACGTTATATTGACAAGTTAATACCTAATATTCAAAAGCTTGATCTGAAAAAGATGTTGATTGATAACATAATATTTTTAATGCAATGTGGTTATGTGATTCCTGTGTTAAGATATATTCAGCAATGGGCTCCAAAGACAGATCACTCTCTTGTTCGTCATTTTATTGTGCAGGTATGCTTCATTATTGGAAAAACGTCTAATCTTTGTACAGCTTTTGGATATTGTAGAGCCCCCTTATTCATTAGAGTTTCTCAGTGAATTACTACGAATTTTTGAAAGACCAGGAGCGATGGACGCTATAAAAGCATCTGACAAGAAAGATTACGTGCTAAACTTTATAAGTGCGTGATTTTGTTCAGCTCGTTTAAGTTTACAATTAATTGTAGATCATTGTCTAGACACAGAGTACGGGTTGGATGACAGGCAGAAGTCATTGTTACAGAGGCTGAAACAGATATAACTCTTAATCAAACTTTCTGCGCCTTGAATCTGATGGGGTGCTCACAGTTGGTCGTGAGGTTTGGTCTGAAGGCATACTGGAATTGTAAGCAAACAGGCGATGTCATTCCTGTTGTAATATCGAGAAAATCAAATGCAAGGTCTCTTATTCAAACATAACCAAGTGCATTGTGAAACGTTCTGAGCTTTCTCAAACTTATTTAGATAAGGATACTCAGATCTTGGTGTTGGTTTTGGTGAAGGTTGTACGCTCTCAGGTTCTGGAATTCTTGTGACAAAGTAGAACAACTTCTCTAATACATCAACAGGGAACATCCATTGTACTCCAGTCAATTTTGAATACACCATTTGAAAAGCAAGGTATCCAATAATGATTAATCGTACATTATCTTTTGTCATCAGTGGAAACTGCATAAAGAAGCGAGAATATCTCAATAGTGAGTGATTAAAGAAGCTGAATTTAGGATACTCAACCATAATGCAGTAGAAAACGGTAACAAAGAAGGCAGATTTTGAAGCCCATGTTGGCTTGCTGATCTCAGAAGGCGCATTTGGATTTTCAATCATCTTCAGCGCCAAGTTTGCAATCAAAGTTCCTCCAAATCCAGAAATAGAACCAATTATAATCGCAGCAAAGAGAGAATCAGGAAGTGCATGTGCCGCCTTCTCTACACCAGTGAATATGCTGCGGCTTCTGCTGACAGCTTCCAATACCATAATAACCACTTGGAATGGCGTATAATTAAATAACTTCCAGACCAAATCGCCTGGACAGAAGTGGACCAGATACCAAATTAAAATCATGTGAGGTATGAAAGTGTTGGAATGAAGCCACGTTGGTGCTTGAGCCATAAGGTAACTAGCAATCGTGCCACCTCCTACA
>Ga0068618_1000180_pt1 | contig 15258 bp, 8 predicted proteins | sample InSIn2SAF170_2_FD_77423 | JGI IMG/M metagenome (GOLD analysis project Ga0068618, IMG submission 77423) | Clean room microbial communities from NASA Spacecraft Assembly Facility at Jet Propulsion Laboratory, Pasadena, California, USA -... ...
CATTATAACAATTAAATAATATTTTGATATTTTGATTTATTTTATCATTTAAAAATATATATGCTATATTAATATTTCACTTTCAATCATTCAAGAGTGAAATTCTTAATCATTTATGGAAAATAATCCCAGGACTGCTCGTTTGGGGAATTTGGAAAGAAAGGAACAAACACATTTTCAAAGATCAGAGTTCTTCTTTAGAACACATATGGACAGATTCTGCACAAACCTCAAAGAAACTCTGCTAATACATACCTGGACTAAGGAGGACCTTCCCTCAATCGACAGGGAAAGAACTATTTGGGAAAACTGGAACATACAACTCCCTAATGCCTCTCTAATCAATGCCCCCTCAAGAACCATCAATTCAAAAAGAGATTCATGGACTGCTCCTCTTGACGAAGCCTCCAAGGGCAACCCTGGAAAAGCTGGATATGGTGGAATATTCAGAAATCATGTAGGGAAGCCTCAACTGATCTACTTTGGGAATATTGGCTGGGACACCAATAACTCTGCGAAAATGGAGGGCCTATGGCAAGGTCTCCTCCTTGCAAGAACATACAATTACCTTCCCTTGGAGGTAGAAGGAGACTCTTTGATCCTTATCAATATGGTCCAACAACTCCTCAATGGCTCTCATGCTAGCAAGATTGCTACGAGTTGGAGACTGGAAGCCATATTAGAAGCAATAGAACTCGAGCTTCTTAACAACAGAGCAATAATCTTCAGTCATGTCAAGAGGGATGGCAACAAAGTCGCCAACCTCCTAGCCAATGTGGGGGTAGAAAGCAACCTAGCCTTACTCACAGGACCAATGAACATAATTTCGAACAATGACAAAATAAGGAATGCAATCAGATGGTGCAAGAAGAAGCTACACCCCCAAATGCGGGTGCTCTGTAAAGCCATTAACTTGATGGGACGGAGGAAGGCGTGGTATGAAGGGCACCTGTCCAGCATGCGCGTCGGACAGAACACCATGTGGGAGGATAGGACCATGCGAGAGGTTAACGTTAAGGAGGCCCTGCTGATCGGACTTGGCATTAATCAGTCGTCTAGCTTCGCCTGCGCTGAGGATTATTTGCCTGCAACAACCTTGATTGCCATAGTAATGGCGGGTGAGGATCGAGGGAGAGGCACACATTTATTTAAGAGTTTTAGTTTCAGCAATATGCTTCTATGTTTCACTCTGCTCGGGACAATACAGGGTTCTGGTTCTGTAGGGGTCTTGGGGGTGTCTTGCTTCGTTTGCCGGTTATGGAATGTGCCTGAGGAGAGGGAAGCAGGGCTCTCGGGGGGTAACTTACCCGTAGCTGAAGGAGGCATCCCCGGTGGTATTCGGAGAACTATCACTGCTGGTCGTGGAGGAGTCACTGGTTCGCCGGATATTAACCAGGCTGACAGCGGAAATTTCTTTGGTGTCAGTGTTATTCCTACTGTTCATCCTTCTGCTGTGTCCAAACAGCTCTCGGCTACAGGTAACGCTCTCAACGCAATTTGTGGATTTCCGCCTGCAGTTGGATATTTCTTCCTTGCTGTTCGTAATTCTGGGATAGTTATGAGAGACCCCACCAGCATATGCTAAGCCGCAGGGGCTCCGGTCGGGGTAACCCTTCCCGCCCTTCTGCTGGGTCGGGTTCCACGGGGCAGGTTCCTACTCCTCTGGGAACAGAAAACATTATGAGACCTAGTCAATTTCTGAACCCAAGCTCTCTAGGCTCTACCAGTTCGCCGTCCTTTGGCTCTGCTACTTTCACTTTCAATTGCACTCTTAGTCGCCCCCAAATTACTGCTCATGTCTCTGTTCTTTTCCTGGAAGAATTCCAAGATGAAGGCGAGCCTAGTACCCCTTTGCCTCACTCCCCTGGGCCTTCTACTAGAATGCACTACGAGACGTCTCAGCCTGCCAGCGCTGTCAACACCATTCCTATTGCTCATGCTCAGACGGACGAGCAGGAAATTGAAGAAGGTGGGTGCAGGATTGTGGAGGAGTCACCCGAGTAGGAAATTGAAGAAGGTGGGTGTAGGATTGTGGAGGAGTCACCCGATGAGTAATCCCGTGTTCCAGCTCCCCTTCAGGTTTTGCGGCCATTTGGAAAAGGATCTTTTTGGCTCTGTCTGTCAAATTATATCTATGTTCATGTGTTGGGTATATAGTCAAGTTTCAGATGTTTCTCTTTGATTCCCGTGTACGGGATATCTTTTTTACACTCACAGTTTTTGGACTAGTCATGCTCAAACGGCCTATCTCTTAGGCACGATAGATTTCTTGACTCAATTGATGTAACAATACTCTCTTTTTTGTAAATAATAGATCAATCTTACTTAGCAAAAAAAAAATAACTTAAATGATTGAAAGTGAAATATTAATATAGCATATATATTTTTAAATGATAAAATAAATCAAAATATCAAAATATTATTTAATTGTTATAATGAAAGTAAGTTGTAAATGAATGAGTATCTTAAAAAATATTAAAATAATAATACTTGTGATTCTTTAAGTGTCCAAGTCTTATTCAACATTTCAAAAGTCTATTTCTACACTAACGTCCTTTAATCCGAAGCACCAAATAGACTTTCAAATTGTCCTAACTCCTGAATTCTAATTAGATTCATTTGTTTATAGTGTTCATTTTCATCTACATCAGCTAAATTTCTTTCATAATTTGTTTTCCTTGTTTCACTTCTGCTTGAAGCACTCTACTTATTCTTTGTCCGCTCTTTTCCAGAATAACAACATATCTCGAGCTAATTTCCTAGTGCACATTGATGCAACCTTCATCAATTTCAAGGACCATGCAAACCTAGTCTTAATTTGAAACATAAATTCACAGAGAGATAAGAGGACACATATATAATTCAAAGTATAACTACTTAAATCATTCAAATAACAAGTTCAAAACATAGTCATGGATACTCCAATTGACAGATATATTAGAACAATCTTAAAGAATTTGGATATAACTCTAAGATGTAGTATATCAATTTGATCTGTAGCAAATAAGAATGTGAACAAATTATATGAATTTGGATAAGGGTAATCTTAGTTTAATTCCATACAAATAACATAGGTTACTTTTTATAGAGATTTTTATATACCTCTTTTTGGCAATATTCGGAAAAATTTTCAGCATCATTTGATTGTTTCTTGTGATATAATGATAAAGTTTTATGGTGTTTTGGCAAGTCTCTTTTAACAATATTAGCCCAGTTCTTTCCAATTTTATCAGCATCCTCCCTTTCAACCATAGATGGATCTTTTTGTATGGGATGTTCCTTGTGTAGTTTACGTTCAATAATCTATATACATTACAACCACAAGTCAACTCAATATCATTTCAGCAGAAAAAGGTATAAAGCATTTCATCATTATTCCAGAAGAGATACCAAATGAGATAATGTTAGAGAAATCATTGACAATAATCTTAAAGTTACACAAACTTACACTTGCACATGAGGCAATATGTCCAACACACCTCACTGCAGTCAGATAAGGATGAGTTGGAAGCTCCACTTTTATTGTCCTTGAAGCAATCAACCTAATTACTCTTCACACTGGCCATTTTCTTCTTGTCAAATGAATTAGCAGTATGTCCCAACATTGAAACCACTCAATCAAACCTCATTACACTTCAAATCACATACGTAAAGCTAACAAAAATGCATTCTTCAAATTCTTTACCATTCAACCTCAGATCTGCTCTGTAAATAGAGTACTATGTGCCAATTTTTGCTCAACCGCCACTACCCTATGATACCTAAGTAATGGACATACGTTGAGACCATAGACAAGACCTAAAAAGAAAAGTTTCACCTCTAATCAAAACCAATAAATCCTCGAGCTCACGTTAGGGTTTGCATATCGTTGTTGAGCCCTGCAATGTAGAGGTCATACCAAAATAAGAAAATCTACATAGAAGTGACACAAGACCTCTTTCAACTCATCTTTAGCACAAAAGGCATCAAAATTTGCAAACACTGTAGTGTCATTCAATGATGTACCTATGACCCTAGAAAATTTCCTTGAAAATGATAATTGTCGCAACCTCGACTGAAACCTTCTATAACAGAGCTTTTTTTCTTGGCTAGTACATGTAATATACTCGCATGGATCGATATGTGAAGCTTGCAAACAAAATCTATGAAAAGCAAGAAAGAAGAGGAGAGTAAAAATTCACTGAAGCTCTGAGAGAAAAGCTTTCAAGCCTTGCATGAGGTGCTCCCACCTCTAGTTAAAGCTCAACCGAGTCTTGGAAACTTGACTGTAGTAGATCAAGTGCAGCCTTATGCCTGTAGCAAAAGGGCAAATCATGTTTACATGGCCAAGCTTGCCAAGCAAGGCAAGCGATACTATGGTGTACGTTAAATCTTATTGACATTGTGTCTTGGGCTCTATATACCTGGGGCTGACAGTGACAAGATGTCAACGCATAGGGAAACACAAAACCTATAGTCCACATTATAAACCCCCAAAAAAAATATTAAATTTTTTGTACGACTAAGACTAATACCTCCTAGTCGATGCTAGTTGTCACTGCTAAGGCAATGGCATAATAATGTAGTAATATAAAAACTGGTTGGTATCTTATAAAGAAAAAAAAACTAATATATATAACATAATTTTTTAAAAATTAAAATTTATATACATTTAAATTTTTATTCTAGATTAGATTAGGGGAATTTTGAGATACAAAATAAGCCTAAAAAATGTACTAACAAAATTAACTTTAAAAGAACTAGCATGATTCAAGATGATGATGACAACTCCAAGGGAAAATGTTTTGGAGGGAAAAAAAACTACTTTTTTTAATTGTATTTTTAGTTTATCTTCTTGTAGGTTTATTCAAATTTCAAGTGTAGACACCCATTAGATGCAGAATTGAATTCCACATCCAACGAGTACCCGATGTGCAGACTTTTGAGAAGACCCACATCAGAAAAAAATGAAGATACATTAAGAAAGCATGTTCAAATGTAGAATTAAATTCCACGTCCAATGAGTACATGCTCTTCATACTTTTGAGAAGACTCACATCGAAGAAAATGAAGATACATTAAAAAACATGTTCAAATTGAAGACACATACATGTTGAACATGTTTTTTAATGTATCTCCAATTTTTTTCGATGTGGGTCTTCTGAGAAGTATTTAGAGCAGGTACTCATTGGATATGGAATTTAATTCTTCATCTAACAAGTATCTACACCTGAAATGAAATTTGAGTAAACCTACAAGACAATAAGTCGAAAATACAATAAAAAAATAGTTTCCCTTTTTTTCTTTTAAAAATTCATCTTTTATTTTATTAACTTAACTATTATTTTATTATTTTCCTTGAAAAATCTATTTTAAAATTCCACTCATATATAATTTTAAATTTTTAACAATTACAAATTGAACATGTTTTTTTAATGTATTTCCAATTTTTTTCGATGTTGGTGTTCTCAGAAGTATTTAGAGCATGTACTCGTTGGATATGGAATTTAATTCTTTTAAAAATTCATCTTTTATTTTATTAACTTAACTATTATTTTATTATTTTCCTTAAAAAATCTATGTTAAAATTCCACTCATATATAATTTTAAATTTTTAACAATCACAAATTTATATTTAATTTTTTTAATCCATTTCAATGTTAAGCCAATACTTCACAAAGTATTATATAACATTAATATGAAAATTTATATAACTACACATATTATAATAAAATTGGTAAAAAAACATCATTATCTTCTCATCTTTCCCTTTTGAAAAATGTTATTTCTCATTTTGTTTTGTACCTTGACACATTAACTCATTTTTAGAATATTCGTTTTTTTTCCTTGCTTATATAGATACACATATTATAATAAAATTGATAAAAGATTCATTTTCTTGCAAGCTTCCATTTTTGGAAATATGTTATTTTTAATTTTGTTTTGTCCTTAAACACATTAACTCATTTTTAGAATAATGGTTTTTATTTTTAGAATAATGGTTTTTTTTTCCCAACCTTTAATATGCTGCTTGTTGAAGATAAATGATTACTTTTTGTTAACTTGTAGCATTCTTTACATTGTTATGCAATTTGATACCTTGAATCCTGGTTTGGTTTACTTGCAACATTTTTTATATTGGTGTGGAATGAAAGACATCTTAAATAAAGTGAATGGGGATTGCTTGTGTAATTACCAAAGAATTAGGAATAACAAAATCATAATTTTATCAAACTATTTTCTTTTATTTTTTACATTATTGTTAACCAAAAACATTTTAACACAATAATTAAAAACATCTTAACTAATGTGAATAGGGATAGTGGGGTTATTAAAGAAATTGAAATAACACAATTATTTTTTACATTTATTATTGGATGGAAGAATGTGCTAGGTTGAACCTACGCTTGGGCCACCCCAATGTTGGATGGAAGAACGATATGCCCACCAATAAAATGTTAGGTATGTTAGGTTGAGATTAAGCCAATGAAATTGCCTCAAGCTTGGATGTCCATAGAATAGATTAATTCCCTCATGCAATCCTCAACCTCTTCCCATAAGGCTCAAACCTAATGGAGAGTGAACTTCATACAAACCAACTAACTTACACTTATTTAGCAAATTATTGTTTATTAGTATATAAACCTATTTAACCAATTATTTATTATTTATTGATATATAAACCTATCTTTACATCATAATAATAGCTTGCTGTCTAAAATCTATTTGCAAAGTGACATGTCCACATCGCTGTTGTACTATTCTTGCTGTACACACTTAACCTCGCAGCAGCTTGCTACTCTGTTCTTGCTGCTGTTGTACTATTGCTGCTCTACAATGTTTATGTATTTGTAGAGTGCCGACATATCCCATGCCAGTTTTTTCACTGCATACTTTGGACATTTATATGTAATCTTCCTTAGATGGAGAAAACAGGGCCATAGAGATCTATTTCATTGTTGGTTCACTATGTTGTATTGGAAAGTTGGTAAAGAGTTTACTTCATTTGGTTGAAATTCGATTCTCAGTGTTTTGGTTCGTTACACTTTTGTATTACCTGAAACCCCATAGCGACACATCTCAAAGGATTTCACCTACTAAAAAATTGAGCAGTTACTTGTTTTAGGGGAAATAGATCTTTACCCGTTTGTTTCTGTGCACATGAAGAAAAGGATTTTGCTTCTGTTAAGCCATCCTTGTCCTGCATGTTAAAAGATTCTTACTTGTGGTGACCCACACTTAATCAAACCAAAACAAAATGTGGAATAACAGAGCGGATCCCCACCATAAAGCGGATACCGACTTCTATTGGAACTGCAGTCCAATACATCCACAGTTTCCAATTCTGCTTTTGTACGTCATGCTTATGTTCATGTTTTATATAAATCACTGTTTGAGTGGTCCCTGATGGTTTCCTTTACATCTCAGAGCCAACTAATGCTCATACAAAAGGACAAAGTGTGTCAGTTGAGTTCACTGAATGACGTACCAACTCAAAAGTATCCAGACCAGCCTACCTACATCCTTGGGTTGGAGGCCATTTAATAACATTTGTAAACACTGCTCGTTGACTAATGGAAAGTCACGGACCTGAATTCTGCCAGGTTAGAAACACTTACTCAAATTTAAAATACATATAACCACTCAGACCAACTACCCTACCTCCATTTCTAGGTTTGATATGATTAAAGTTTCAATTTACTTGAGGATGAATGGAGTGTTTCACACAGTTCAGCTCCACTCCAAAAATCTATCAACCATAATAAAATGTGATAAACCTTAATTCTACCACTTTATAAATACTTTCCTTTTAGTATGAGTGTCAGAGATCTCAGCCAGGAAAACCAATCTAGGTAACATAAACAAATCATTTAATTGAGAATCATCGATTTAGTTTTCATTCGGTGAATATTATAAATACTTGTCTTTTAACATGAATGTCAAAGATCTCAGCGAGAGGAAAACTTTACTAATCTATAATAGGTCACATAAAAAAATCATTTAATTGATAAACATCGATTTAATTTTGAGTCAGTGAATATTAAGCTGAAACATAAGTCTGCTGATATTCACACCTAGATTACTCAGTAGGTTTGCATCAATGGCTTATAATTTTTTTATCATTAAAATTACCCACTAATTTTTTTATAATTACAATCTAGCCACCGTGTTGCAGGTGGTGGAGAGGGATGTATGTTGCTGGTACTGGACGGGCATGTATGCTTGCACATGGTGCTCATGAGTTAACATTTAAGAAATCAAAATGACATGGACCTACATTCTGCTGTACCAAATAATTACACTGCCATTTTTCTACAGCAACCGTCCAATTTATTTGAGGATCCCCCTAATAAAAACTTATATTTTCCAATGATGGTATTCCACGTGGCAACGACACAATGGGAAAATTTGAAAGTTTGGGTTACTATTTGATTCTCGAGTATGATACCTCGCACTTTGCTTATTCGCGTGTCGAGTTCAAGTCATCGGGTTAATAAATTTCGAAAAATGACACGAGATTTTGCATTGGTTATGGTAGTACTGCATGCTTGGAGAGGCCGGAAAGATTGTTCAGTCCTATATTACTTGGATCCCTGCAATGGTGATAATTTGTTCATTCTTACATTATAAATAGAAGCTTCAACATTCCAGATAATAATGTGTTTGGGTATTAAGAATCGTTAACAGAGGCCTTGCTTAGCCTTCTTCTGATTGACAGCATTGGGCTTAATCAAATTTTTGCCAACTAAGTTTTTGAAAGTTTGAGTTTCATCTTCATTGCCCAGAAATGTTACTACCTTGGTGTTCTGTTAGCCGGGTCTGGGCAAGAACTGTTTCTGTTTGAAGTTTGGGATTGGTTTACCTTGCTCCTTTGGCCTTCTGCCAATTGGGTTTAGCAAGGGATTGCTGCTAGCAGCTTCTATCAATTGGGTTTTCAAGATGGTGCACCAAAGGACATTGGGGTGCATGGCCATGCACTCATGTGTATATGTTCTCCTCGCGTGTTTGCCTATGGTACCGGTGACAGAGGGCGCACCGAATCGGAAAGGAAAACATAATAGGTCTCATTCAGAAAACAAGGCTGGTCATGGTTATTCGCCAAATGATCTGTTTGTAGGCCTAACTGTAGTGGAAGATGCAGTAGCCAAAGGAGCTGGTAAGTATATATACATTGAGCATATACATATATAGGTTCTGCTCAATCTCATGGACGCATTTGACGCTTTTGCCAGTTTGTTATAGTCATTTATAGTTTAAGTTTGACGCTTTTGCCAGTTTGTTATAGTCATTTGTAGTTTAAGTGTAGCAATCGGCATAAACTTCCTTTTTGTTTTTTCTCTCGGTTCCATTTATTCCGATGCAAAGCAGACAGATATATAAAATGGATATACACCATCGAAGATACTACGCTGGATTCGGATTTATATTATGCTCTGAAGCCATTATATCGAACTCAGCAATAAAATTGTGCCTTTGGGCCAATGCATTGTGAAGCATTGGTCCAAATCTGAGATGTAACAAGTTACATTAAGCCCTTTTCCTCGAAGCAAGAAACTGCTGGTCTGCTTGTGCAATTAAACTAGAACAATTGGCATGAACTTCCTCTTTGATCTTCCTCTCAAATTCCATTTGTTCCAATGCAAATCAGACTGATATATGAGATGGATATATGGCATCGAAGTAACTACGCTGGACTCAAACTGGCCTGTGTATTTTATGCTCCAAAGCTACTGTATCGAAATCAACAATAGAACTGTGCCTTTCGGCCAATGCATTGAAAAGCACTGGTCCAACTCTGAGATGTAACAACTTACATTACAAGAAAACCTTTTCCCCGAAGCTATATATATATGTGGGGGGGTGGTTGGGGGATCGATGTGTTTACATAGTCTCTGCCTGTGCAACCAGGGGAGTTGTCTCAATCTGGCTAATCTTAAGTTCTAATGGCATTAACAATAAGACTTACTCATGGTGTTGAATTTTCATCCTCACCTCATTGGGAATCTATCATGTGGCCTAACCAACATTCTGGATCTACCTTGGGACCACTCAAAAAGGTAATGATAATGGTTTAAAAGTTTACTAATGCCTGTGGGTTTTGGTGTAATGGAAAACCTCAACATGGTATCAGAGCCTTAGCCTAGGTTTGATGGCCTGATTTGCATTTGAGGGGGGTGTTGGATTTTCAGGCTCACCTCATTGGCAATCCGTCACTTAGACTAATCGCCACTTTGGGGTGCACCATGAGGCAACTCAAAAAGATAATGATAATAGTTTGGAAGTTTACTAATGCCTACAGATTTTGAGGTAATGGAAAACCTAGATCAGATTACAATAATCAATATACATGTTATGTTTATTACTCCGCTCCATACATCCACTCCATACATTCAATACAACTAGGGAGTTATGGAGGAACACATCAACTGCTTAGAACAAACATTCTCTAGAAAAATGGACAATCTTGAATTCTTACATCCCTATTGTTCTGTATCTCACTTTTACAGTAGTCTCAATATATCCTTTCTAGACACACCTATTGTACCATCTATTCATGATCCTGACAAATACTGATCCTTAAAGTGCATGTTTTGCATATAACTCACTCCAGACACCATTAGAAACTGGAGTGGTATGTGAGAAGACTTATACTTGCTATGGGTAGTCAATCTCTAATTATTCTGTGCACCATCTTCTGTGTTTGTGGCCTTAATGTAACTGTTATTTTCAACCAGTTATGCGCATTAACAGTACCACCCTTTTGTGGTTGATAGGAGGACACACCAGAAGGATGAAAAAAAAAAAGAGATTGGCTTCCTCGAAACTTTCCCTCCTTTATATTACTCTCATTCATATATATATATGTGTGTGTTTGTGGCAAAATTGGGGTATTAAAATTATAAAAAATAGAGATTCAGTTTATTAGAGAGTAGCCTAGACTAGGCTACTTAGACAGAGATAACTTTTCTCACATTTTAGGATAGCTAAAAATAGCCGATGTCTGCAATAGACTAAACCCCATATGTCTCACATACGGGTCCGTTTTTTGATAATAAATAAGGTGGCTTTTTGATAATAAATAAAGTGTATATTCATTTTGTATGCATCTCCATATGTCTAATGAAAACTAGGATGGTGTGAAATCTGGATGACTTGTGCTGGACATTCTCTTAATGTAATACCAATTCCAAGATTTTGCATTTCTACTGTCATCAGTTTCAGTATTGTTTCGAGTTGCCTCATTGTGGCTGTCCACCCGAGCATTTGCGCCCACTTAAAAACCACTCATTCATATTCGTTGCAACTGACAATCACTAAAATCTATATTCTATATTCCTGTATGTACTTCCAGTCAATAAATCCAAACGGAAATCAGCTTTGCATAGAAGACAACATTCGCTTGTTAAGGCCAGGTAACCTCGTTAGACATGTAAAAATCTAAGATTTTGGGCGGATCTTAATTCCTCGGTCATGCATCATAATTGAGACCAGAGTTGATTTGTAATACAGTTGAGGTGATGCTGTATCTTTGTGAAATCCAGAGGAAATACACGGATAGGTTCTAAATCAGTCTGAAACAACTCTGTCTCTCTAACTATGTGAAGCTTACAAAAGGAGTAGAAAGTATCCAAAAAGAAGAAAATAGTCAAAATAGAGCAGAAGATAGTATTAGTTTTTATGGAAAACAGTCATTTTTTTTTCGGGTTTTTGGTGTTCTGTCTGTTAGAATGCTTCCAGTCAACACAGGCAAATGACACCGTCTGATCTCGGATATGAACAAAGCTGATAGGTCTCGACTCTCACCTACAACTTGCTTCAAGAGTGTGGGAGTATCTATTCTGCCAAGGTTGCCCAGGACCTGCACCTGCTCCATCAGGATTAAATGGGCCCACGAGGGGCAAACATTTCACTTGGGAAATTGAAGCCTGGTGGGGGCAATAAAAATGTGCTGCTTTCACGAACCAGGCAAGCCCCTGTTAACCAAACTGCCAGGTTTTAAGTAAATGATCTAAAATATTCCTCTAATATTTACATGTTAGCAGCATATGTGCTGGGGAATTTTCAGAAAATTTGATTTTGAGATGGTTCTACTCACAATTCAAATGCCTGCGTTGTATTAGACATTTTAGATCAGAGGAACGGTGTGTTCTCTTCAGATTTCACCGATATTGCCTTCTCTATGACTTAAATCAAATAATCTGAAGCATGAGGTCTCTTGTTCTCACTTTTAAATTTAAAATTATTCTGAGAATTAGTTACGATAGTTAAAAATGAACAACTGCTATTCAAGCTCTTTGTTTGATGCAGTTTGTTTAGATGGAAGTCCGCCAGCTTACAATTTACACCGAGGATTTGGATCAGGAGCAAGTAGCTGGCTCATTCATATGGAGGCAAGTCTTTTCTCTGTGTCAAAATATCTTTCCCTTTTCAGTTTTTCTACTTAGAACTTTTTGTGAACTGTTGTCTGGCAAGCATAGAATATCTTAGAAAAGTATTGTAACTTGTACTTATCTCATGACCAAATCTGGATGAAATAAGTCAGTTTACACTACAGACGGAGAATGATTTTGTCAGTATCTTTCTATAAACTATAAAGAGAGATTATGTAAAGCTTTGAGGATAATTATACCTGTCATTCTTTGGAGTGAAGATTTTGTGTATATTAAATCAACTATTCAGGGTGGAGGATGGTGTAACAACATAACATCATGCTTTAAGCGTGCACAAACTCGTTTGGGTTCCTCTGTTTATATGGCAGGGAAATTGGCATTTTCAGGCATTTTAGGTGACAATCAAACACAAAATCCAGGTAGTTTTGTCTTATTTCCAAGTTCAATAGAGCCCTATGTAATTACAGTACCGCTTTTAACAGATTCTCAAGAATAGAAGTGGAAGTTGTTAAAAAAGTGAATTACCTGTAGCTTTATGCCAGCATGTACAACCATATAGTTCATTAGTTGCTTACTTGCTTCGTCCAAAAGAAACTTGATGACTTTTTATGTAGTGATGCATGTCTGGAAATTGTCTGACAGATTTCTATAATTGGAATCGTGTCAAGATTCGATACTGTGATGGAGCTTCATTTACTGGAGATATGCAGGAGGTAAACGAGGTACGCAGTAAATTAGAGTAACTCCATACTTGTCTGTTGATTATTTCAAGTAGGTTGCAAAATGACGGGAGATAACTTCAAATTTATACAAGTCAAATTGATCCTTGAAATAAATTTCTACCTGTAATTTGTGAATTCCCTTCTAGTTTTGTATAAGGTTCGACAGCCACCACACCAGAGATTACCAGAACCTCCTTACAGATTGAAGATTCCATACCTTGATTAACATTATCAATACTCTATCAGATCTACAAACTCTATTATAGAGGGCAAAGGATTTGGCAAGCTGTTATGGAAAATCTTTTGGAAAAGGGAATGGATAAAGCCGACCAGGTACTATCTCTCTTTATCAATGCCAATTCGTATAGTTGATAATTCCATTGGAGAATCAAAGTGGTTTAGCTTGAATGATTACAGCTAGTCACTAGTGACAGCGCCATCTTATAAGGGAAATGCAGACCAACAAATTCATACCTTCAATTTAAAATATTATTAGGCATTTTTACAATGAATGCGAGTAAGGGTAACACAGATTATCTTTTATCTGGTTATAAGATGAACAGTTGGATCCAGTTTTACAATGAATATGAGTAAGGGTAACACAGGTTATCTTTTATCTGGTTATAAGATGAACAGTTGGATCAAGCTTTCGTTTGCAGATCTAGAATTCATATGTATGTATCAAAAACATCTTTCACTGAGAGAAATATCCTTTGTTACAGGCTTTACTTTCTGGTTGCTCAGCCGGTGGTTTAACTTCATTTCTTCACTGTGACAATTTTAAGGAGCTTCTGCCAAAGACTGCTAAAGTAAAGTGTTTGGGAGATGCTGGATTTTTTATTGATTCGTACGGCCTCAACAAGTTCTATGCTCATGTTATGCATATCTGTTCCATATAAGCATTTTCATGTCATCACCTGTAAAATTTCATGACGTTACGAATTCAAACTTTCTCTATTTGCTTAATTTTAATCTATGTTTGCTTTACATATGGATCAGGCCGGACATTTCTGGATTTTATCATATAAGATCCTACTTCAATGAGGTAGTTACATTGCAGGTATTGAATTTGATGTTTATAGATTATGCTTAGAAGCTGAAGATCATCTGCTCAATATTTGTTGTTTAGGAAATCCAATTTGGTGGACTTCATGAGGATAACCATAAATTTTTCATTTTGAGCATGCTCGTAAGACTGTTTTGTCTCTATTTGCTAAATGTTCATTTCATTACAACGTTTTGCTAACTTTTAATTTGTATTGTAGGGATCTGCAAAGAACTTACAGCTTGGTTGTACATCAATGTATCCAAGTCAGGTATAATCAAGTTAATAAGCTTTTTTAATGACCTTGTACTAATAATAAAGTCGACTCTTTCTCAGATTTATATGTCTTGCTTGTGAGCTTTAATTAATCTGATGCCTTCTTTCCCTCAAATTTACGCTTTCCATATGCATTCTCTCACCATAGGAATAAATGCTATCACAGTGCTTCTTTCCACAATATATGTTGCCATACATAAACACTCCACTTTTTGTTCTAAATGCGGCATATGATTCATGGCAGGTAATATGTTCAACTCTAGCCTGAACATAGTTTTCTTTCTGTACTTTGTATTCTTCTCCGTTAAGGAGAAGCATTGAATGTAATTTAATGTTTCTATGGTTTGCTTATATTCCCTAGATTAAAAACATTTTGGTACCAAGTGAAGCGGACCCTGGTCGTTATTGGCAACTCTGCAAGTTAGATATAGAGAATTGCTCTTCACGTCAATTGGAAATAATGCAAGGTTAAATTTTTTAATACTTTTAAGCCCTCAGTTTTCTCTACTATTCTTACTTCTTAGCAATGGGCATGTTTGTACTTGAATATACGTTGATGAAATTTTCCTTGTCTTAGAAATTTCTGAACTAGGCCATTGTAGCAGATAAAGTTTGAACATGTACAGAATATGATTTTTATTCATTAATTTTACCATGCCTTGTCTTCAGGTTATAGGAATGAAATGCTTCGTGAACTGACATTAGTTAAGAACTCTACCAGTGGAGGCATGTTTATAAACTCCTGTTATGCACATTGCCAGACTGAAATGCAGGACTTATGGCACTCACCCAATTCTCCAAGACTACACTCAAAGGTATGCTAGATTTCATGTGTAATGTCATC
>Ga0068618_1000181_pt1 | contig 15240 bp, 15 predicted proteins | sample InSIn2SAF170_2_FD_77423 | JGI IMG/M metagenome (GOLD analysis project Ga0068618, IMG submission 77423) | Clean room microbial communities from NASA Spacecraft Assembly Facility at Jet Propulsion Laboratory, Pasadena, California, USA -... ...
ATCCATGTCGCACTGGAGTGGGAGCAGCACCTTCTACGCACGGATGCAGCGTTCATCTTTAATAAGGGCCAAGGCAGCGCCTTGTTCTCCTGCCTCGCCAAAATGTCCCCGACCGAGTTTACCTGCCGATTTGCGGTGAGATCATCCGCTGCTCCAGCAATGGTAGCGCCAGCAAGTTCGCTTGACGAGACCGTCAATGCCATGCTTCAGTATTGGCACGAAGGAGCAGCCGAGTGACGACGTCAATAACCCAACAAGCAGGCTGCGCGACAGTATTGCAAGCGCTGCAGCCCGGGGGCGCAAACGAAGAGCGCTATCGAGACTTTGGCACGCCTGATTCCAACTTTAGCCTCAGGTCGGCAAGCGACGGATATCCCAGCGTGCTCGGTTGCGCCAAGCTCCGGACCATATGCGCACCGTTTACCTCCTCCCGATGAAGACACTGGGTGTGGACGACGCGAGATACAGACTTGTGGGTGTCAAGTCATGCCATGAGACTTGCAGGCAGCTCGTGCTCGATGAGGCGACGTGGGCGTGAAATCTGAGGAGCTTGCATCGACAGTAGACGAGGACGCTACGCTTTGAGCATCTTTCATGTGTTGCCGCTCGGAAAATTAGTGTGTCGCTTGCATGTGGGATTGCTGTGCTAGGCACATAGCTTCGATATAGTAGTATCGCAGTTTACCGTTACTAGCAGCTCTCAGGTCGACACTCATGCGTCGACCTCGTTTTGGTGATGGGCGTATAAAGTGAGCTTCAGATGCACAGCCACAATGTATCTGCAGGCGCTGCGCTGCGCCATAGGGCAACCTTGACCTACATAACACCTTGACCTCCTTACACTATCAACCTTCACAACTGTTTCCTTTCTCTCTTCTGGTAACAACACGCATACCATGTTCATTGCACTCGCTCTCCCGCAAGATGGGCGAAGCATTCGGCGTAGCGACCGGCGCGCTTCAAGTAGCAGACGCTGGCATCAAGCTCGCTAAGACGCTGTACGACTACCTAGACGCGGTCCGTAATGCCAACAAACACTTGAAGGCCATAGCATTGGAAGTGCAGGTCACATCATCTACCTTGGAGAGCCTTGGATCACTACTAGAAGACCACGACGCCGAAAAGCTCTGCTCGCAGAACGTGTTGCGAGACGCCAATGCAGCGTTCAAGGGCTGTGGCGAAGCCTTCGCGGATGTGGACGAGACATTCAAGACGGTGATCAAATTCGATCCTGATGGCAAGGCAAGCGTTTCCAGTAGTGGGCGATGGGTGTGGCCGTTCAAGAAAGGCAAGGTGGAAATGCTACAGGCGAATTTGGAGAGGCTGGAAACGACGTTGCTGTTAATGCTATCAGTGTTGAGCTTTGCTCGAGAGAAGGCTAGGAGGTGTGTTGGCGCTTAGATGGAGTATCGAGAAACTGTAGATGCTAGAGTGGAACAGTTCTGCGGAAAGCCAAACAAAACTCACAGTGGAGAGGCTACAAATACAGAACCTAATCAAAGCGAAGGACGACGCCACTGAGAGATACGGTCAGCTGGTCGCTGCTCTTCCAGGCTTGAGCTGCCTGTTCAAGTCCTTTCTCAGAGTAGTGGGCCGTTTGCTCCGCACAATCACTTCGCTACAGCTTTCGCCGTGATGCCACAGCCTTCTGGTGATGGTTCTTCAACAGCACAGCACACCGCACCTCCGGCCGAGACTCTGCTCAACCACCTGCAGACATGTGCACAAGCAGTCTCCCATCTTGCTCAAGTGCTGGACTCGGCAAGTTCTCGCTGGCGATCACATGCGCAGCTTGAAATGGAAAATATAGCGCAGTCGTTTATGCACGTCCACCGAGGCTACCGGAGACTACACCGCTTTCACCGGCCTCGAACTGTCGCGAAATCCGCAGGTCGTGCGTCCAAGTATTCTAGTAAGACGCATGCCAATGCCTTCTCTCAGATACGGCCAGCAGCACCAACGACGGCACCACCGCAGTTGTTCAGCATGGATATGGCCTTCAACAGCCTGGGAGCAGGCGAAGTGCTGGAGCAATTCGATTTCGACAGCTTCCTTTGCGTGCAAGAGGGAGCGCAGGCGTTCCCGTCACTGCCTGCACCAGACGCTCAACCTGGTGATGAGCAGTACGCGGACTATACAAGCCATCTGACAGCCCTGGAAAAGCAGAACAGAGAACGACAACTCCGTGCCCGGCTGGAACAGCTTCAGTCACCAGCGCACCAAGCTACTCAAACTGCCCCCCAGCCTCATACGCAAAACGTTTACCCAGAGCTTGCCGAGGCACCATACTCACCCGCCGCGCCCAGCTATCCACCTGCCTCGCATTGGCCTGAACCTTATTCGCAGGCGTGTCCTTCTGGCTCAACTTGACATGCATCTGACGCACAGACGAGACAGAAGCATACGCCCACGCTTGCATCGTCTCCCAGGCCTGATGCAAGCACAAAATTCGAGAGTCTCCAGCTCACTGAGGATCGGTATCCCGGCGATCAAGTGCACGATGGTGCGCAGGGAGATACTGCTGCCATCCCAGTCACGGCATTGCAACCGCATGCTTTTTCATTGTCGGCCGCATCGGATACTCAAGCTGGGATGGCGCACCTGGGCCATGGAACACAGCCGATCGTTTCAACGGAGCAGAAGCAGGAACGCCCAGAACTGGCTGAGCAAGGTCAAATGAGTGGACCACCGACGGCGCCAAATGGCATGTCTGCTGGCCAGATGCCCGAAGAAGGTTTCAGAGCCGCCCGCCGAAGCAGCAGCCACGGGTCAGTGACTAGAGAATCCGGGACAAGGGAACCGAAGAGGAAACGCGAAAGATATTTGATCTGTCCGGAGGTAAATTGTGCGTATCACGTCCGCGGCATCCTATACGGAAAGGACTGCTTTCGCCATATCGAGCGCGAGCATCCGTCGATCTTCGCGTTCGAGACACAGGGACAGATGCAACACTCGGCTCCACCTTCTAATCATCAACGGGAGATGCAGGGAGATCAGACAGCACCATCGATGTACCCCCAGCCAGCACCACAATTACAATACGTCCGTTCAGCACAACCGAAGCAGCGAGCACAACGCTTACGCAGAGTGACCAGTCGGCGTGTTTTTCCGCCAACATCCACGTCTTATACACCGATAACCCCACCTCCAAAGGGAGCACAATCTCAAGAGAATGGCGCCGTCGGGTCGCGACACCTAGACCCTACTGCCGTGCCCTTCCCACCAAGCACCCTGTGCCCATCGAGTTTGAGTGATGATGACAATATTTGGCAAGGTGCCGAGGACTCAGACGACGACCACGAAGTCAAGACCGTTTCCGCGAGTGCGAAGAGGCGGAGGGTAGATCCGGTACCTAAGTGGAAGGATGCGGTGGGTGTGCGTGCGAGGGATGATCCGCTGGAGGCTGTGGATGAGTTGGTTAGGTTGTGGACTAATGTTGAGGTGTGAGAAGCGTAGTTTGGTGCTGATGGGGGATGTTTTTGTCTGGGCGATTTTGGGGTGTAGAATGTGGTGGGGGACGCGTTGCTTATTTGAGATATGTAGTGGTGAATGTGCAGTAAATGTGCGGTGAATGTTCATGGGCGCCGCCAACGCCTACGCTTCCCTGTCGATGATCACAATAAATGGCGTATACACATACCACGTTCCCTTTCCCATTATACGCCTCGCCAATCGCCCCCCTCAGCCTTCAAATATTTCAAACCTCAGGACCTCCACCTCAAGCGTCTCCCCATCAACCACAACCATCTCCCCCCAGTCCCGAAACTTCGGCACCGCAATAAGTCTCACACTCTCCCCCCTCGGTCCCTCTATAACACTCGTCTCAAACTTCGGCTGATTTCCCACAAAATAAACATGCGGACACTCCTTCATAACAAACGCATCCCCCTCCTGAAAAGGATAACACCAAAGCGTATCCGGCGCCGTCGGCGCCGTCAACCTCCATCTCAGCATCGCCTCCATCATCTCAAGCCTCTCCTCGCCGTGAACGTACTTGTAGACATCATCCACAGTCTGCCCACCCGTCCCAAGGAAACGGAACCCATCAACTGAGAGTTCGGCAGGGTTGGTTTGGGTGTCGAACCACCCTACGTCGCCTGCTTCTTTTGCTGTTGGGTGAGGCGGGGACATGTAGGCTCTGGAATGTGGAAACATAGCCGCATGTATAGGCTGCTGCGGTAAACTCGTGCCCGTCGGGTCTTGTTCACCTGGTAGGAGTGTAATCGGGATCGAGGGGAGGAGGTTCGCGAGCCATTGGTCTAGACGACCGGTGGGCGCGGCGTTGTAGGCTGAGCTGTCGTAGCCGTATTTCCTCGCGGCTCCTCCCGCAGAGGCGACGGAGGAGGATTTTGCTTTGGAGGCTAGGACGTCTGAGCGTGAGGGGATAGGGGAGGCGTGGGAGAGGGAGTTGCCTGCTATTATCAAGCGAGAAATTTGTGATGCCCGAGTTTGGGTCTCCGGGTCCGTGGATTCGCCTCGGAGGTACTCTGCTAGCAGGTCGAGCGAAAGGGTCTCTGCTTCGTCGCCTGTGATGCCCAAACCGGAAACTATGGCTATTTTGCCAGCTTTTGGGCGTTTCTTCGGTGTAGCCTTCTTGCCTTTCAGCGCCGCTTCCCCGTCCTCGAGCTCCCAGCGCTGAGGTTGTCGTGGTAGGTCCGGGACCCGAAGGTCAAGCACCTCAAAGTCGCCGTCTTTGTTTTCTGTGCCTACTACGGCTACGATGGCCCCCGTGACGAGGAGAAAAGTGCCTAGTTCAGCGCCTGTGAGTCGTAGCCGACCAGACTCATCTTCAAGCATGATCTGTGTCCCCTCTCCTCCCGTCCCTGACGCATGAGCTCCATGCGCGCCTTCTACCGCCAACCCCACACCGCTATCATACTTCACTCGCGGAGGTGGGGCGGCGATCCAATGCTCCTTCCCGATATCTTCCAACACGTTCGGCTTAAGTGGCATCTCCATATACACCGTCCCGATTACCCAACATAACTCTCCCTGTCGTACATCAAGTACTCTGTCGACTCGTCTCGCCGTCTCATTGCCAAGCTCGAAGTTGTCAAAGGATTCTTTCGCGATCTGCTCTACTGCTGGTTTCAGTTGGGCGAGGCGTGCGAAGTACATGTCGGCGTATTGATTTTGGTAATGGCGGTCCGAACCGGGAGGGAGTTTGTAGGTGTCGAGGGGAGTGTAATGCGACGGGGTGCGGTGGAGGGTGGCATGGTCGGCTGATGTGTCGGGTTTCTGAAGGAGAGAGGAATCCATGTTGGTGTCATCGACTGCCATTGTGTGTGCCGATCGAAGTGTGATCTACTGCTGGAGCTCAGAAGACGCGTCGAGGTCGAGAAAGACGCGAGCGCTTTACGCGACACTTCCAACTGTGGTAGGTACGCCGGCGCTAGCGCAACGCTCCGTTCGTGCCGAGTAATAGCGTCATCGGCTAGATAAACGTGGCTTCACTCCACCGTAAAGTCGAAACAGGAAACAGCAGATGAAGTGAGGTTCATTTCTTTCGATTCGTCTTTTGCCACACCACAGCACAATGGCGACCGCCGACCCAATAACCCCAGCAATCCTCAACTACATCAACCATCACGCTTATCCAGAAAAGGAAGACGTCTCGACCGCAAACCTTGGCCCGGATACACTAGCCAACGTACTCGAGGAGCTCCACAAAGCCCAAAACGAAGCCAAAGACTCCATCCGCAGCCTCAGTAAAGACACAGCACCAGATGTTGATGAATGGATCTCCCGCGCCAAAGCCTTGCAACAAGATATCGTCCGCTCGAGGGACACAGCCAGGCAAATCGTCGCTGAGCATGAAGCGGGGAGGGATTTGAGGGCGAGGGTCAAGGATAAAGGGGAGCAGGCTCGGTTGTTGGAGAAGGAGGTGGGGTTTGAGGAGACCTTGGCGGGGACGTTGGAGCATATTAGGTATGCGAATGGGGTGTTGGATGGTGTACAAGAGGCGGCCGTGAAGGGCAATGTTGAGCAGGCGTTGGATAAGCTGGAGACGGCGCAGGAGAGTATTGATGGGTTGAGTGGGTTGAGGGATACGAAGGCTTGTGGGTTGCTGCAGGGTAGGACGAAGCAGTTGAGGGAGAGCTTGGCGGAGACTGTACGGGGTTGCTGGAGTGGGCTAGTCGATGTACGGTTTGAGGAGAAGAGGGTGGTTGTGAAAGAGAGCGTGGCGGTAGCCAACGTGCCTAAAGTCGAGGCGTTGAGGGTTGCGATACGGGATGTTGTCAAGGCGGCAGAGCGGCTTGGGATACTGGACGCTCTGGTGCAGAAGTTGAGCCGGGATCTTGAACGCAGCGTCGTGAAACCTCGTTTGACCATCACCGCGAGCGACCAGGTGGCCAAAGTCGAGATCAACGGCAATGGGCTATCCTGCTCGCATACTACGGACGACACGAGCTACACCACACTCTTCCAAGACCTCGAGCAGCTCTTCGACTTCCTAGCGACCCGGCTGCCTAGCTCGATAACGGTCCCGCTATCTCGCATCCTTATACCCAACCTATCGCTCCGACTGGAAGAACAATGGCTTGACCCCTCCGTGCCCCTCAACGTTACCGAAATGCCTGCCTTCCAGGAAACGCTCGATAGCGTGCAGTACCTCGCTGAGCAGATTGATAAGCACAGCTGGCACGGCACGAAGCAGCTGCGTGACTGGGTACAGAGTGCGCCGCGTACATGGTTGACCAAGCGCAGAGAAGCTGTGTTGGGTGATGCGAGGAACTTGGTGTTTGCGGGACTGAGGGAAACGAAGGTGGTGGAGAGGATCGAGACGCAGATGGTTAGCAAAGATGATCACCAAGCGCTTGGCGGTGGCGGTGGAGGTGAAGATGATGACTGGGACGCGGCGTGGGATGAACCGGAAGAGGAGAAGGCTGCTGAGGCGGAGACTGCGTCTGCTCCGGCTCCTGCAGCAACCACTGCTGCAGAAGACGATGACGATGGCAGTGCGTGGGACACCGAAGACGCAGACGCTAAGCTATCGAATGAAGACAATGCCGACGACGAAGGGGACGCCTGGGGCTGGGGTGATGGAGACAACAAACCTCCTACCCCAGTCGCCACGAAACACCGCGAGCCAGCGGCACCAAAGACCAACGGCGACCCTCCTACCAAGCCGAGCGAGCGCGAAATGACTTTGCGCGAGACTTTCACCGTCACGTCCGTACCAGATGGCATCCTCGAGGTCCTCCAACAGATCATAACAGACGCGCAAACGCTCGTCGGTTCGGAGTACGCCAGCTCGCCTATCGCTCCAGCTGCAACAGGTTTGTACACCCTACCAACTCTGGCTCTAGCAATTTACCGCGCCACAGCACCTACAGCCTACGCCAAACTCCCAACAGGCAACATGCTAATCTACAACGACGCCTCGCACCTCTCCTCCCAACTCCGGTCTTGGCAAGCCAACCAGCCACCTGCCTCTCGCCTGCGCCTAGACGCGGACGTGAAGGCCCTTGAGACCTTCGCCAAGCGCGCCTACAGTAGTGAGATGGACTCCCAGCGAACCATCCTACGCGACTTCTTGGACGGAGCGCAGGGGTTCAGCAACGTCACAAAGCAGCCATACAAAGGCGAGTGTGAAAGCGCCGTGGAGCAAACAGTCGACCGTCTGCGTGAAGTACAGAGGCAATGGAAACCCATCCTCTCTTCCGGCGCCCTCCTCCAGTCCCTCGGTTCCCTCCTCGCCACCGTCACAGGCAAAATCATCAACGAAATAGTCGACCTCGGCGATATCGGCGAAGAAGACTCCCATCAACTCCGCCACCTCATGGATTTGGTCACCGCTTCCAAAGAAGTTTTTACGACACAACAGAGTCCTGGTGGTGGAGAACAGGACATGACATTCATCTACTGCCCCAATTGGCTAAAATTCCAGTATTTGGCGGAGATTCTGGAGAGTAGTTTGGCGGACATCAAGTATTTGTGGAGTGAGGGGGAGTTGAGTCTGGAGTTTGAGGGGGAGGAAGTTGTCGAGTTGATTGAGGGATTGTTTGCTGATAGTGAGATTAGAAGGCGGACTATTGGGGAGATTAGGCGGGGGGTTGGGAGGCGATGAGGGGAAGGTGATTGTTTGATTGGGGTTCTGGAATGCGTATGAGGTATTAACATAGGGCGTGGAGAACACCGCAAGATACATACCTACGTAGCTGCCCAGATGCCGTCTTCGACCGACTTGACTGGCTTGCTACAGCCATTATGCAGTATCCCCGCCAGCAATGTTTGCTCGAAGCCGCCGTATTGCCCTCTAGTACCCTATGCACCGCAGAGATTCAGCAAGGCCACCCACCTAGCTATCAGATGCCACCTTAATCGACTTGCCTGGCTCGACGCATCCAGCTCTTGTATCCCGCCTAGAAAATAATTGGTCGGAGCCGCCATATTGCCCTCCAGTAGTTTAGACAATCTGGGACTACCACATAGCATACACCCGCCTAGCTATCAATGCCGCCCTTGACTAACCTGTGCGGCTTGCTGGGATAAAGCATGCAGTATCTCCGTCAGGAGAAGTTGGTCGGAGCCGCCATATTGCTCTCCAGTCGGTCAGACAGGGGCTGGGGATACCGTATGGCACCAACCTACCTGTCTTTCAGATCCCACCTATATGCTGTCCCAAGGAACTGCCAGGCTAGCCACAGTACAGGCTGTAGTATCCCTGTCAGAAAAGATTTGGTCGGAGCCATTGTATTGCCCTCTAGTAGGTCGGACAAGGGCTGGGGATGCCGCATAGCACCAACCTACCAGTCTATTGAACGCCACCCACATGCTACCAGACGCCACCCATATGCTGTGAGGTGCTGTCCATATGCTGTCAGATGTTGCCCACATGCTGTCACAAGAAGCCCATATGCTACCGCATGCTCCACCTACCTTCCTAATCAGGCAGTTACGCAGGCCTAAGGCTCTCGCCACATGGCAAGACGCTAGCGTGCACTAGCGCGAACGTCGCTGGCAGGCCTACTTAACCCTTCTCCTTTTCCTTCCACCTCGTCTCTTTCCGTCTCTTATACCACAACATCTTCCAATAACTTCCAACTACATTGACCAACTTCCATTGACACAACACAACATCTACCAACACCATCTACTACTGATCCAATACCTCAGGCAGCCTTCACAAGCAGGACGCTTATCGGAGCTAGCGTGGACTGCTGCTGGCAGGCCTACTTAAGCCCTCCCATCTTACTTCCAAACCTTCCATCCTTTCGACAACAACATCCTCTGCAGCATCCTCCAACTTCATCAAGTTCCATTGACACAACCAACCATCTACCAACAACATCTCTACCTGATCCAACTCTTTCACTACCAACAACTACCAGTTACCAAGTAACCCATCACATCAGTCAAGATGCGTGCCATCCACATCCATCTTCTCATCCTCCTGGGCGCCGCCCTGGTAGGCACCTACTTCATGCTCAAGAGCATGACCAAGGACACCGATCTCTTCGACGTCCTCAAGACGAACGCCACTGACATTGATACTTCTACCACTATTATCCACGAGACCCACGACGACCCAGCTTACGAGACCTACGACGACCCGACTTACGACATCCACGACGATTTCTCCTACGGATCTATCTCTGACAATTCATCCATGGGCAATGGCACCCTGGCTGACGAGTGGGAGGGCTGGGAGGAGATCTTCGACCCGGAGATGCCGCCTCATGTCAATCACAAGACCTGGCACGATGAGGTCCTGGTTGACGATGTGACCTTCTGGGGCGACGACGCTCATGAGCAGTTGAAGAGGCATTTGGAGGGGCAGGATTTGGAGAAGAGGACGAGGACTCCTTGGACTGTTCAGATGATGGATGATGATGAGTTGTGCGCGTACATGAAGAACGGCAGGGACCATCTCACAACGTGGATGCTAGAGGACATCAACCAGGTCGATCAAATGATCACGCAGCTGCACGGTCCGGATCCTCTCGGCTCGAATTACCAGCGCGAAGATCTTGCCAGATGCTTCCCGCAGGGCGCCAGATACTGGAGTTACAAGCATTATACCAGAGATGTAAATTTGCCAACCACTCTGGGCCCGATCGCTAATGCCCTGAAGTCCCTTCATGTCGGCACTGATGTCCATCTCCAGGCGGCTCGGCCATGGAACTTGCGCCGTCTCGTCAACTTGGCAGTGCAGCCCGATGGGCCAAACGGTCCGCTCAGATGGATCCAGGACAAGAAGTACCAAGAAGTCAATACTGACGGCGACCACGTCGAGCACCAAGCAACTGGTGGTGTTTATGATTCGGTCTACAACATTGTCGACGGCGTCATAGTTGTACAGGCAGCCTACGGGCCTGCTTACATGGAGCAGCAGAATTCTGGGACACGCATCGAGCTCCCAGACCATGAGCTGCCAGCTCTCAGGCAATGGTCAGACTTGACGTGGTATGGCTGGCTGCAGTGCCGTGCCAAGAACGCACCCTTCCCGATCGGTTACTGGCAAGGCTTCCTCGCAGCCGAGGGCCGAAACGCAAAGTTATCCACCACTGCTCAGATGAACTCGCCAGCGATGAAAGCCTGGATCAATTTCATCGTCATCCAGCGCATTTCCCAGCCAGTAGAGACACTGCAGATCATCCAGAGCTGCATCCAGTCCAGAGGCTTCAGGAATGGACGGGTCCCAGACTGGACGCACCGCCAGACGTATGAGATCGGCTCTTGGTGATTATACACTTAGCCAACGCTTACGTACAGTCATGCTAACAATTCCAGGTGCTACTATGCTCTCATAGCGACCAAGGACAGCTACGACATTGCCTGGCTTTTGATCCAGCATAAGACGACCCTGGGAATCAAGGCTCCCCTCTCCGTCACGATCTGGTGGTCTGATGACAATAACGGGCCTCAGGAGTACACGTCTTACCAGAACCTCTTGTGGAAGATTGCGCCGGTCGACCAGGATATGCGTACGACGCAGACTACTCGCCAGACCGATTGGACTGAAGTGATCGGCACGGGGGCGGGTTGGGACATGATGGCTGTGAATTGCCCTCCAATCCAGTAGTTGTGGGCAGGGGAGTGGTGGGAGCTGCAGATAGATTAAGGGTGTAAGATAGCAAGTAGGTGGCGGGTGAGATAGTGAGTTGAGCCTTGCTCCTCAGATGAAATCTCTCCTCACTCAATTCTGCGCCGAGCCAACGTATTGGCCTCCAGTAGTCTAAATTTCAGGCACAGTCCGGAGCGCAACCACCCCTCGAATCAACGAATAACGGGTGGGAGGTGGGTGAGATAGTGAATTGAGCCTTGCTCCTCAAATGGAATCTCTCCTCACTCAATTTTGCGCCGAGCCAACGTAATGGCCTCCAATAGCCTAGAATCCCGGCACCTTCTGGAGAGAGGCAGCCCCTCAAACTAACAGATAGTGGGCAGGAGGTGGGTAAGACAGTGAGCCAAGCCTTGCTCTTCTACTGGAATTTCTCGCATTAGAGATTGTGCTCCGAGCCAACGTATTCGCCTTTAATAGTGTAGAAATTCGGCACATTCTGGAGAGCAACAGCCCTTGAATGAAAAGATAGCGGGTGGGGGGTAGGTGAGATAGTAAGTCAAGCCTTGCTCCTCGAATGAAAACGCTCCTTACTTGGAATCGTGCCGAGCCAACGTATTCGCCTCCAGCAGCCTAACCCCGAGAAGCTTTCGAGACGGAATCAGTGCACAGCGACTGCGAGAGTGTACAAAAGCACATAAGCAGCGGATTCAAGACAGTGAATCAAGCTGTGCTTCCCTAGTGAGGTCTGTCCTAACTTCAGTTCGTCCTAGGCCAACGTATTTGCCTTCAGTAGGACAAGCTGAAGAAGCCATCAGGAAAGGAGAAGTGCACAGAGATAACGAGAGTGTACTTCATGAGTGGCGGTGTACGATAGCGAGTTGAGCGTGCTCATCTAATGGAATTTCCTCTCACTCGAATGCCTCCCGAGCCAACGTATTCGTCTCCAGTAGGCCAGGCGTCTGGAATCTGTTGGGAAGTACCCCGTGGAGACCCACCTTCCTAGGCAGACATCATCCCACAATCAGATTCCTGTGGAGCCGACGTATTCGACTCCAGTAGACCAAGTTTCTGGCACTTCTTGACAAGCAACAGTTCAAAGACCAACTTCCTTACTTTATAGTTTCCTACGCTCAGAATCATCCCGAGCTAACGTATTCGCCTCCAACAGCATAAGATCCTAGTACTTCCTAGATTGTGGCAGCTCCTTAGAATAACATCTCTCTACGTTCAGAACTTCGTCGAACTAACGTATTCGATACCAGTAGCCTAGGTTTTCAACACTGTCTAGAGTACGACAAGGCGGCGTTCGCGGCGGCTTGATTACAGTCTCTCCACTTTTAAACCTGTTTCAGGCCAACGTATCTACCTCCAGTAGTCTGAGATTCGGACGCTGTCTAGAGTCTCGACTGCAGCAGAGCGCAGGTCACTATGGCGCCTCACTTCGAAATCTTTGTACGGTGGAACCTGTCCCAGGCCAACGTATCTGCCTCCAGTAGCCGATTGGTGTGGTGTGATGTGGTATGCTGAGCACTGTGCGAAGACTACCTTGAGGCGAGCATCATTCCCCGAGCGGAGCCTGATCTCTCATCGAATCTCTGCTCAATTAGAATCGTACTGGGCCAATCTATTAGCCGCGATTGCCCGGCAGTCGTACCACCTCCTAAAGCATCACAGTGTGGAGAGTACATTGAGGTAGACATGGTCCAGTGGGCAGAGGCTGGTCCTCTAATAGGATCTCTCCTTATTCAAAGTCGTGCCGAGCCAACGTATCTGCAGCCCTCATTGGTCTAACCGCATAAGGCCTTTCTAGAGAGTGTCGATGTGCAGAGCGAGCGGGAGGCTGCGATCTCTCTTCATCTAAGAATGCGCGGACCTATTCGTGCCTATGGTTACACGCAAGCATCCACTAGCTGTGTTACGTATGGGGACCACACACACGTCGCATAGCAGGAACGTGTCGGCTGATCGACGAGGCGGGCATTGTCAGATTGCTCAAAGCAATGCATTATGCATCCGGCGGGGTCTGCGGGCACACGATCCCGCAGCTTGCGCTGGCTCTGCGTGAAATGTGGTGGCATGGCTGAACCTCTACTCGCGACTGCTTCCCGTAATTATTCTCTGCAAGCAGTAGCGCAAACAATCTCAAGGCTGCCACATCTGAACGGCCCGGGATCTGCGGTCCTGACTTTGCCTGACCTTGCGTCTGCCGATGGAAGCATGGAGACGTCCGCTGAATGCACGATCGAGGGATCCAATCGAGGAGCTGCGAACTTAGGAAGGCACCGTCAGCCATCAGGATAGGCTGGGGAGTTGGGGTAGAAGTCGAGTCGACGAATGGATTATCGAAAACAAAGCCAGCTAAGCCCCGGCGGCTGGTGAGGACATGCAACACCCGGTCGCATCGCAAGTTCGTAAACCAACCGACCTCCGAACTCTCGGTTGCGGAAGGCTCTGAGCAATAGAGCGGCTGGTTTTCGTGCCTCGATCTTGGTGGCCATGCGATCACCTGCATGCCCGACAGGGTTAGATTTGGAATTCTTTATGCAAGAAAAAGCGAGCATCCACTAGCTGCACCCCTTCCATTGTCCAATGTGTGAGCTATGCGAGCGCTCTCTTTCAAGAATCATCGCACCCCAAGGCCCTCTGCCGTCGGCGGGCTGCCATGCGACGCCAGTCACCGAGCAGTACTACTGTACTAGTTCCCAAGCCATCCGATGTGCCCTGCCCTAGAAGAGACACGATCGTCAAACCATGGTACAATATGTTGACGGAGACTTGCCTGCTTGTTGTTGGGCTGATGCAGGAGCGATGAGTAGTAGCGAGTATTGTTGCCCTGAACGACATCTGTTGGCTGCATTTTCCTTTGAGTCAATGATCGTTCTTGACCAACATGCCGTAGTGTCAGAGAGTGGTAACGAAGAAAGATAGCGTGCTAGACATCTGTTAGCTGCATTTCCACCTGCGCCAATCATAGCTCTTGTCCCAGATGGCGGTAGGTATCTGCGAGCCATCGACATGTCACACCGTCCGGGCTCTCTTAGCAACATGGTCGACAGCAATGGCTGATCGGGTGACACCTCTTCCTAAGCGCCTCCTTGAACATCCGGCAGCGTCGCCCCGATCTCCTGCTAACAGATTATCTGCAGACGCACTTGTGCAACACATATCGCCTCCAGATTGGTTCCGAATGGCGGAATTGTCCTTGTTGTCTCCAGTGCATCGTCATCGATAATGTTGCCCAAAGTCGCAGAACGCCACGTCGGCGCTCTGTATCGCAGCCTGTTTGCACGACCCAAAGATCGTAGCCGCCTCATAGGAAGAGGAATACCCGTAAGCTATATATCCAACTCATGCCGACAGCGCCGGCGTCACAAGCCGTCCCGAGATCGACATCAGGTGACAAAGCCTGCCGACAGCCTTCGTGCCTGACGATGTCCCTAGGTGGGCGGTTGAGCCCCTCCTACAGTCGCAGGCAATCCGTGATTCATCATCCTTACCAGAGCTGGAACTAATCGTAGCGTTGTACAATGTCGACGCCAAGGGATCAGCTGCTGTGCAATCCGAATCCTGCGAACGTCCATTAGCTGCACTCCCCAAATGTCAAATCTTCGATCTGCAACTGCGTCAGCTTGATCGCCACTGGAACAGTATTCGGTTGCACGTTCAACAGCCAACCTTCGAGCCCAACAGTGTGCTTGTGACTAGCTCATGTGATACCACCTTGTCGCCGTGTGTGCGCTGTCGTGGGTCACGTTTATAGGTCCGCCCACGTGGAACACTGCTCTGAAGGCCGCAGTAGCTGCAGAACAAAATGCAGGACTGAAGAAGTGATTACCCACTGCCACTGCAGACACCCACTAGCTGCGCCGTCCTGGTTGTCGAATGAATGAGCTATTGGTGCATCGCGTTCGTAGGTAGTCGCCATCCAGATCGAGATCGAGATGCAGATTTCCTGGATGGGGTTGTTGCCCGACACCGCGTGCATGTAACGACCATCGTGCAAACATTCGTTAGTTGTATTCTCTGTCCCTCGAGTCGATAATCTGCGATTACGCCAGCTTTGCAGAGTGTCGCACGACCAATATCGAAATGTAGGATCTACAGACCAGCGTTATGAGTTGGGAGGGCTGACACCATGGCGACCTGTTGTGCTCCCTGATGGTCGGCTGCGGGCTTACGTCTTCGAATGCCCATTACCTGCATACCAATTATGCTTCGAATAATAGCCG
>Ga0068618_1000184_pt1 | contig 15183 bp, 15 predicted proteins | sample InSIn2SAF170_2_FD_77423 | JGI IMG/M metagenome (GOLD analysis project Ga0068618, IMG submission 77423) | Clean room microbial communities from NASA Spacecraft Assembly Facility at Jet Propulsion Laboratory, Pasadena, California, USA -... ...
TCATTCTACATCTGGCTGGGAGCACATCACTAAAGCCAACTCGGAAGGCCGACAAGGCTGAGATGTAATCTCCGTACACCTCCACCTCAACAACAAGATCCCTCCTGTCTCTTCCTCCAAGCCACTAACTCACCATGACTGCATCAAGCTGATGCCAATATCTCCTGCTAATGCAGTCCCCCGTGGCCATGGCGTCCCTTCATGACTTGCAATCACGAAGTTGACCAGTTTTTGTCGCACGGTGGCCGTCCTGCTCATACAAATCAACCATGGACCACCTACCTAGTCAGCCGTGCAGATGTCATTGAGATTGAAAGCACAAGACATCACGGCTTCTTGCAGTAAGACCCCAGCATGTGGGTGCTGCTGTCAAATTCCCCGAATCCTGTGATACTCTAACACGTCCTTTCCTGATACAGAAGGCAAATCTCTTTCTACATCCTGCCTTCCATGTTTTGTGTTTAATCCGAAGCTCGTTGTCGCTACTGCCTTTTGGTTTGCTCTACTTTGCATGTTTGATCTGCTCTGCTTCACTCTTTTGCGCAGCAGCATCGTCCACTCGTTTACCATTACAGTGTTCACCACAGCAGGTCGACAGTACGCAGTCACTCACTCCACCTCATATAATACCAAGGTCGATTGTTCGCTTATCTCTAATTTCATTATTCCGATATAGCTGTCCTTGCAATCAGCTTCACTCTGGTCTGCATCAGCTACACCATCTCGACCATTCTGACGGCATTCATCCTGGCAAAAGCAAGAAGGTAACCGCAATGGCGGGTGGCCGGGACCCCCAGTTCTGGAAGCGCTTCTCCATGGCTGTGCATCTGGACGAAGAGAAGGCTCAAGCCAATCTCAGCCGAAGTACTACAGAAAAAACCGATGCTACCTCCATATCGAAACAGCTGCATCATTCGTGAGCCTTGTTTCTCCAATTCGTGGATCAGCCATCGGCTAACCAGCGATAGAAATTCCTGGCTCGAGCGACATCGAAAGAAACGACGAAAGGCTTTTGTGTGTGGATGGATCATCGTCTTGCTTACCACACTGGTGCTGCTAGGCGTTGTATTAGTATGTTTATGGTGCTTCAGGGCTGGACCATTCAGTGACCTAGGATGAAGACTCATTGCTTCTGAACATGGGATGAATAACAGTGAATGGTGTCGCTACTAGCAGAATAGAAAGCATGATTATGGACATGGTGTTGATAAATTGGCGTTGCATCGCAGGTAAATGGCGATTTACCTTCAACACGAGACAGCTTAACAGAAGCAAAATGCTGGACCAGGACTTGTCAGCTTCACGAGTCGAATCAGCCTGCAACGGATTTAGTGGCGGATTGGAAGGCAGTTTTGGGACTGTGAAATGTTCGAACACGCAAGCGTTAGTGGAGACCAATACACGAGGCTTCACTCATTGCGTGAACTGGAAGGGGCTTTCTGCTACAGACAGGCGAAGAAGCATACAGATTGGACGGTTAAACACAGGTGAGCATACTATAACTCGAGTACTGATATGTCTTCAATTCAGTACTAGTAATTGCACAGAGATTGTGCCATAATCTGTCTACCACTCCCACATAACGACTCTAGTCTTGGGCTTTTTGCCGATGTAGCACGCATGGTCTTGCAGGCTCTTGCGGGCAGTTAACGCTCGTTGACTTTTCGAAACTCTTGGGACATTTTTTCTTCTTCGATTCTGCTTTGGCCCATCGCTGTTCTGCAGTCTTTGGTCCGTAGCGATATACTGCCTCTGAGTACCTAGAGCATGATTTGTGCTCAACCTCGCTAGGTAGTCCTCTTGAAGCATGTCTTTCCGTGAGCTATCTCACCACTTGTTTCGTGCAGGCGGAATTGCGCTTCGAGCTTGTATCATGGTGGAGTGCCTCAAGACTGGTTCTTATCAGAAACGGGATATTGTCCAGCCTCTCTAAACTGTTTCTTCCTCAGTATAGCGCTTTCAGCCTCTCTTCCTTGTTGGTTCTGGAGTAGGACTTCTGCTCATGCTCCTCTCATCCCTGCCTCGAGCCTTCAACCACTTCTTCGTCGCCAGCTCCAACTCCCGATCCAATTCTGACGATGGCTCTTTCCGATGAATGAAGTTACAAAATCCACCCCTCACACAACCCTCTCCACTATTCAACCGACAACATGCCTCCCTAAAATCCGTCACCGGACTCAACTCGCAGTAGATCGGCCTAGCAGCATACCACCTGCTATTCAACGCATCGCACGCCGTCTGCGCATCCTCCTCATACTTGAATCGCGCATATACATTTCCAATCAAATGGTCGTTATTATTATCGCACACGACAACCTCCTCGATCTCGCCGTATTTGCACATCTCGCACCAGAAATCCTCGTAAAAGGCGTCGAAATGGTTCTGGAGCTGCGAAGGTGTCATCTTGTTGCCGGGTGTGTAGGCTGGGTTTTGGTAGAGGTTGGGCAGGAGGATGGTTTGGCTGTAGGAGGGTTTGACGTGTTTTCGGGAGCAGCGATCGCCGTGGCGGCAGGCGCCGATTTTGTAGTAGAAACTGCAGTTTACTTTGTCTTGTTCTGTGCCGAAGATGGAAGCGAGGTAGTTGGCCATGGTTGTGAGGTGTTTGAGTTGTTCTGATGTGTGGTTGTGTGGACTGTGTGGACTGCGAGGAGGTAATGGGTGTGGAATATAGTAGGTTGTTTGAATGCGCGAGTCGCGAATTATCAAAGAAGAGCCTGAGGCATCAAGGTTTAAAATTTTGCACGTGACAAGGCTTAACAATCATTTGAGCTTCGAGAACTGTCCATGCAACCATTGTATTTTGGTGAAGCTATGTTCGATTTTCTATCGAATGCTGTGTCAGCTCTTCCACATGTCAAAATCGTTAGGTCAGCATTTGAGACCGTGGCTGTGTAGAGTGGTTGGTGTTTTGTAAAGTAGTGGACTGATTGTGCCAAGGCTGAGTTAAGAGCTCCTAGCTCTGTCCAATGGTGTGACTTCCTGATTTCTCCTGCTGCTGCGTATCTTGACCACAACTCTCCGCTCTACACGCCGATTCACCTCCTCTACAGCTCGATATGTCGGTAGCACGCAGTTTCGTCTCTCTGGCGAGACGTGTTCCCGTCAGAGTAGCACCACGAATTACCTCCCTCGCTCCTCGACCCTTCTCAACTGTCCCTCAATGTATGTCAAGCTCATGACCACGATTCATACGAAGAACGGACCCTTAGGAACGCAGACAAGTTTGGAAGGATAAAACTGACAGACGCGATGGGTAGTGCGAGCGTCAAAATATGACCCGAAGCCTAGCGACCCGGCAGGAAAGCTTCTACCTTTTGACGGTAAGGATTTGGACTCGTGGAAGGACGCGCCAGCAGGCACTACCAGGGCAACAACCGGAATATAGGAGTATGTGCTGATGTGTGGTATGTCACAGAAATCAAATCCGAAGACGACCTGATTCCTCCTGGTGCCGAGCCGGGTACAATTCCCACCGATATTGAACAAGCTACTGGTCTCGAACGTCTTGAAATTCTTGGAAAGATGCAGGGAATTGACATTTTCGACATGAGGCCGCTTCCTGCGGATCGAGTTGGTATGTACCATGAAACTGGTGCTCGAAGCACGAGGGACAACTCTTTACAATTTAAAGAAATCGGCTGACGAGGTTGGAATAGGAACATTACAAGATCCGATTGTTGTCCGTTCTGCGGGTGATGAGCTTCAGGTTGGATGTACTGGCTGCCCTGCTGACTCCCATATCGTGCGATGGTTGGTGGTAAGTGATCTTATGCACACTCTCACTGATTCCAACTGGAACAGTCCATTTGTAGGGATACTGACTTGTCTAGGTATCACGAAAGCGACCATATGAGCGATGTGATGAGTGTGGAAGCGTGTACAAGATGGACTACGTTGGACCGCCTGATGACCCACACCACCATCACCACGGTTATGAGGAGCCAAAGAACATGTCTGACTATGTCAAGCCTGAGTACTGGTACCGATGAGCGATTCACCTTCATATGCCGCATCAGACAAGCATTTTCAATGTTACTGAGCCTGCCGTGTATATAAGATCAGGGAGTTCCGGCAGTGAACTGTTTCAAGCATGATGCATTTGCACCTAGCATTTTCTACTGATCCCAAAATCTTGCAAGATTGATTGTCTAACTTCAAACAGTTCCTAGATAGGATCCTAAAACTTTCCAGTTCGCCTTGTTATGGCCAGAACACATATCTTTCCACGACTTGAAAGGTGTGCTATAACCGTCCATACTGATTTCCTTCTATAGTCATTGAAGTTTGCAGCTCCGATAGTCACGAGCAAATCAGCTTGGTGGCATTCTATGCCTGTACATCCTTCACCTGTTAGAGGTAAAGACCCGTCGGATCTGATCAGAAGTGTTCTCTGTCACCACTGACTGCTGGAATAATCTACTCCTGCTATAAGATCCATTCCATTCACATCATCTCCTCTATATAGCATAACTCTATCAACCCGCTTGTGAATACTTACCAAACGAACCAACATACGCCTCAAGACAACGTGTTTTCGCGCCTCACACCAAAGAAATTGAACCATCCAACAACTTCCGCAAACACTGCACCCCTCTCCGCATCCGACCTTCACAAATACTCCACTCCCGCTTCTATACTCCGGTGCGCAAACGCAGCCAATGTATGTAAACGATATTAAACCCAAATTTCTACCTCCAGAATTGCCACAAAATCTTCTCATAATGCAGGCGGTCGGATCCCGCCAGGGCGGACCGAACTCCACCACTACTCTCCTGCATAAGGTACCTAACCCTGCCCTTGCAGATTGGAGCTGTGGAAAAGCTTATGTACGGATTATAAGTTGGTGGTTCGGACCAGTTTTTTGGGGGTTTTGTTGGTTTTCTTTGGGGACTTTTGGGAGGACTTGGCTACGCTACTATAGCTCTGGCTGCGCATGAGTTGTGTGCGTGAGACTAGGTAGGCAGTTAATATCAACACCAAACCTACCAGACAAACTAATTGGTAGCCTATTAAGATACAAGTTTCGACACCTCTATACGCGATGATGGATATCCTAAGACAACAATCAACTCACCAATTCAAGATGACCAACCCCAGTCACCGCCAATAGTCAGAAACATAAGTCATCAGCTCGACGATCCATTCATATCGGGTATACTGTTCGAACAGCTTCGGGAGCTACCTGATTACTAGCAGTGTCGAGGTGCTTGGTGTTACTGTGGGTCTTCTATCACCATACTGCGGAAGAGTAGTTACTGTCATAGTGTAGGGAGGAGGATTGAACCTGGAGCTACCCGGTACATCGACAGATGAAGTGTCTTTCTTGTGTCGCGGCCAATAGCAACGGGTCATGGAATTGCTGGATGTGAGCAGCGTACGTCCACGTTAATTCGAGGTAGTACGGTATCTATACAGCGCCTGGCCACGTAGATATAGAAGTCTGAAGAGCTTGGGATGTCTGCTAGATAGGGTCATTGAGATTTGAGTCAAGGTGCAAGTGGGCTATTAAATTGTCAGATGGTCATTCATTTTTAAAGCAAAGAAGTCATAAACAATATGTTCATTGTCATTGGCAGAACATGTGTCCTGTAGCACGCATTTCATCATTAGTATGAAGTATGAATACTTACTGAATACGAGAAGCTAAAGGTCCGAAAATTGACTATTCATATCATCGCATCGATGCCACCTTGTAATAGCAGCATCGATCTCACATTAAGCCTTGGTTCTCCTTGTAGTCCTTCTCGCCATTGGTGCTGGCTCCGGATCTGGCTCAGGCTCAGGCGCCTCTTTCTGTGTCTTCGGAATTCTGGTCTTTTTCGACGTAGCGGTAGTAGAGCTCTTTGACTTGCCCCTGCTCGCAGCCACATGCTTGCCGTTCGCTTTTGGTACGGCTTTAGGCGTCGTTGCAGCGGACCCTCTCCCACGTGTGGTGCGCTTATTACCATTCTCCTTCAATGGCGTGGTTTCCAGCTCGGCCGTTTCCTCTGTTTCCTCTTGATCCTCTACGTCGTCATCCATGTCATGATCTTCGTTGTCTACTTTCTTTGGACTGTTCTCTTTCTCGGCCTCTTCATCGGTACCAGTCATTTCGGCGTCTTGGGGCACTTTGCTGGTTTCATCGGCTTCTTCGGCTTCTTCTTGCTCTGCCTCATCGATCTCCACATCCGCGTCATCTTCGTCAGCCTCAGCTAGTTCTCTACCTTGCGGTGTAGGAGAGCTCGCTGCTTCAGCCTCTTCTTCATTGCCGGAATTTGGGTTATCCGCTTCTTGGTCCTCATTGTCCTCCTGCTCTTCCTCGACCTCGGGAATGGCCGTCTTATTCGGGGTCCTCTTTGTGGCTGGGTTGGGTTTATACTTCACAATGTTTTCTGCGTCATCCCCATCCTCTTCGTCTTCATCACTTTCGACATAATTTACGAATCTTCCCTGACTTGTCCTGGCACTCTTTCGACTTGGCTGCTCTGCACTTAACGGCTCGTTCTTCCGCTTCTTTGTTTGCGGCGTCCTCCGGACAGGCAATGTGGACGATCTCTTGGATTTTGACTTCTTTGCCGACTTGCTTGTTTCGCCAGCCTCATCATCATCATTACCATCGAGATCCACTGACATAGAGCTCTTACGCTTCCTATTGTCTGTCGTAGTATTTGCCTTAGACCTCGAAACCCCTTCACGTTGTTTCGTGTTACGGACCATTCGACGAACGAGATGTTCAAGACCAAGCGCAACGTCTTCAGGGAGATAGTTTTTGGCTGCAATCTCTTGAGCTTTCACGTGGCCATTGATAGCTTTGAATAGTGTCGAGGGTAGATGAGCTTTGCCTGGCCATGTTTGAAGAAGGTTGATGCCTTTCGCATGCGCAGGCATCAAGTCCGCATAATTACGAATCGTGGCTTGTGCCAGATCACTGAGTACGTATAGGCGTTCTTGTACGTCTTCATCGACGGACAAGGCATCTTGAGCCTGTTTCACTCGCTGCGCAATGTGAAATATGAGAGAGAGGTTCTCTTCCGTTGCACATGCTTGGAGGTAAAAGACGATGTATTTTGCGAAGTCAAGGAGCTCACCTTCGAATCCAGGGGTCCCTTTGGCAGGGTAGTCGGGATGGTGAACGAGCATGCTAAGTAGACGGGCGAAGATCATTTCCATGACGTTTGTTGTTTGCGCCTTGTTGTCATTTGAACGTGCTTGCTTCTGGAGGCGAGCATAATAGGCTGAGCGAGACTTGAGCCAAGCCATTGTGGATTGTCTCAGATCTGTAGTGGGAGGCTCGAAGGCAAGTAGGAAGAATACCGTTAACCAGCGCGTATTGAGCTTACCCTGATTCAGGTATTTCTTGAGTTGTTGTATTAGGCCTCCACGGACTTGATAAGGAGGATTGATCAGAATATGAGCAATGGTCATGAACATCTGCGGTGTCAAAAGCTCTTCGCATATTGGCTGGTGGCGGCACAACTTGAGCACAAATCTTGCTGCGTCTAGTCGAAGGCGGTTCCTCTGAGTGGCTGGTGTGTCCTCGGTGGGTGTGATCTCGCCGTCCTTTCGAATAGTCTTCATCAGGATATCAATAACCGGGGTTGCCAGTGCGTTGAATGAGTCACGAGACTCTCTGTTGCCGCTTCTGCACCGATTGACCAGTATTTTGAGTGCGAGTTGCTTTGCAGCAGTCTCCTCATCTATATCATCTGTCCAAGCCGCTTGGTCTTCATCGGAGCTAGAAGATTTGTTCTTTTGCAATGTTTCAGTCATAGCAATCTGCAAGATTGCGTCTTCCTCCACGCTTGCTTCTTGTGGCGCTTGCAGACAGACTTGCGCTATGGCGGCCAGCTGAGGCAGCTTGTTTGACGCGTCCGAATGGTACCTCTTCACCGCCTTGGTAACAATCTCCTTGGCGCGAAGCTCCTTCTTATTGGATGTGTTCAAGATAATACTTGTGGCATGCTTGGCCGCTTTGGGGGATGAGGAGAACTGCACAAACTGCATCATGGCAAGCTCAAATTTCCTGTTAACTGGCACATCCTCCGGAAAGCGCTTACTGAAGGCAGAACATGCCTTCAGAGCGTCAACAGCAGAGGCACTCTCTGACGATTTTTGTGAATGTGCAGCCTCCTCGAGCTCTTGACATAACGCTTGGATATGTGTTTTCATCACTTCTGGCACCTTGTCAGATATCTCTCTTAGAACTTCTTGCGCTACATCCGCGTAGGACATATTGGGTGATCTTGCGAACTTCATGATCGCGGGAATGTGGCTTCGATTATAGATGACTAGCGAGCACTGATACAACATTGCTGTAAGCGTATCTAGCATTGAGCTTGTGCCTGAGCCACCCTCACGAATGCGCTTACTCAATTCCTTGATAGCCTTCAGCATGGTTTTGTAGTCATACTCAGGCTCCGTCGCGAATCTAATGAGCTGATAATTTCGTCGATCGTGGGCTTTCACAAACTTCCAAAGGTCATTCGACGCTTTCGTCCTTTCCGGGTGTTGCTGCGAAAACGAGTCTATAATTCTGGTGAGTTGTTCTTCTAGCCGCTTCTCCTCGTTCAAATCATCTAGTACGCCTCCATTGTAGTCCTCGCAAGCTTTCAGAAATGTTTTGATGCCTTTGCTCATTTCAGCTTGACGGTGTTGCATACGGAAAAAGACTGTCTTAGTCCGATCATCAAGATCGCGCACAAGGGTCAAAATGCGTCTTACGCGAATCTCATCGGGATCTGTGAGCTCTCCCGCAGCGACCACCCCTTGTTGACCTTCTGTAGCCAGAGTCTTGCCTTTCACGGGCGGAAAGTTTAGAGGCACCAAGCATTCGTAGAGCACTCGGTCAACAATCGACGTGGTATGGGGCTCGTTTAGGAATCTTGCCGATAGAAGTTTGCTTGGAGCTTGACCCAACACAGACTGTACTTGATCATTCCCATCAGCAAGGTCTTTTGATGCAACACCCCACATGCTTCCCAAGAGGAGCATAGCCTGTTCGCGAACTGGCAACTTTTTATCAGAGATCCTCTCTGCTACCGCTGACAATAAAGATTCAGGTTGTGACAGACCTCCATCACTGCCGAGGACATTGACGACTGATGAATAGGAGAAAGATCGCATACTTTGCAGGGCGGCCAAGCGAACCTTTTCGTCGGTGTCCTTCAGAATTTTTGTCAAACATGACAACAACACACTTTGTTCATCAACACTCATACCAATAGCACCAGCGTTGGTAAGCAGAATTCTGCTTGCTGCATTTGTCCACGCTACTCGTACTGCAACTGCTTTGTCGATGCTTCTTCCTAGAAAAGCTTTATATGTCGGGAAATGCACATGCATGAAGGGTTTTGGCGAGGCTGGCTTTAAGAGAGGATTATCTGAAAGTTGTACTTCAGTGCTGTTCTCAATCGTTGGCAATGGATATTGTGCAGGATCAAGCGCTGGAAGCTCTGGTAGACCAGCAAGACCAATACCAGCAGTCATGTCGCCAACTGTTTCTACTGCAAGCTGCCTCAGGACGACCGAGTCTGCAGCAAGTTCGATTTCGAGTTGAGGAATGACATTAATGAGCATATCCGGTGCCGCCCTCCATAATTCTCGCACAAGTCGGTGGGCTTTTCGAAGGTCATTGAAGCTCTCGTTATCGTCGTTCTCACTGTCGCTATCTGGAGACATTGTCCGCTTGGAAGGCTTGCTTCTCGGATCCTCATTCGCTAAGGCAGTGCTTGCGTTCGCTATAATATTACTGTAGTACTGACTTATGGAAGCGGACATCTTTTCAGAGCATGTTGAGCAAATGTATTTAGCGAGGTTATAAGCAGGTGGATAGTCTTTCAGTAGCAGAGTGGACTGTGTCTTGTCTTTGGGCTCGGAACCCTTTTTCTTGGGCAACGACTCTTGATTGCTCCGAGGATCGACTCTGACGAATTGCGAGATTATGATATCGGTCACATCTTGAGGTAGGGTAGCTTCTTCTACCACAGAGACAAGTAGTTGCTGGATTTGGAATTCAACAAGCCTTACTAACTCTCCACCTGATGTGTTCTTCGCTGAGCCGGACACAATATCAAAGCAGACGGTGAAAAGTGTGCTAAGAAGCTGCTCTGCGTCTGGGATATCCGATATGAGCACAATACTTTGGGCGTCCACCAGTTGTCTTAGGATGTATGTGTGCTGAGCATCGTAGGCATTCGAGGAATCGGCCAAGGCAGGTAATATGGTGCTGACGATCACGGTAAAGATATCTTTCAGCTGTGGTGGTCGATATGGAGCATTCGGTGCACAAAGCGCAAGAACATCCACCACACAGCACACAGTCCATGCTCTTATACCCTTGTCCTTATGCCCTAGCAGGTTTGGATTGACTAGATCTTGTGCAAGTTTGGTAATATCCTTGGCATCGATTGCTTCCTCCTCTTTGGAACCCAGCTCCTTCGATAGGGACTGTAGGCGAGAGAAGAGATCAGCTACAGGAATGGGTCGACCTGCGCGCCAAGTTAGAGGCTCATTGAACTCAAGCCCTGGAACATTGTATGGGCCTTCCTCCACCTCAGGTTCGGTAGGACGAGGAGGTTTTCGAAGTCGTCCAGGCATCTTGTCGAGACAGCAGTCCTATCAGGTCGAGCTATGAGGCCTGCGCCTCGTGCAGAAGATCAGATTCGCAATAAATTGGACTGTGCGCGGTGTAAATGAACGTGTCGCTATCGAAACGCGTAAAAGCGATGACGCGTATCCATTTCACTCTCACGCGACGCGTTCAGCAGCAGCGAAGGCTGAGCTTAATTTACAAGTACTCCGTACCTCTCTTGAAGAACGAGATAGTAGCTTTTTTCTATCTAAGCTGAGCATGCTGACTACTAACCGCGGCTTCATATAGTATGCAATTCAAAATCGCTGAAACTCACAATCAAATCACCTCCTTCCAGTTGATGATTCGGTAATGCTAGGAACGGTTGCATTGCTGCTTCGGGAGTAATGCGTTGCCCTACTGGGACGCGAGGACCGCACCTCTATCGAGAAGGGTAACCGAACACCACAAAGGTTCTACGCACCTGCGTCTTCTTCAGTAAAATACAGTCAATTTTTACCAAGCTGATATTGGCATAAGAACCTTTTGTCACGACGACGAGACACCTAACGGTTGAAGAAGCGTCCGCATGTTGTCAAGTACCGTCATCAACTCCCTTATTAGGTCGCCCGTGATCGTAGGACACTACCTAGGTAGGTACCTAGGTAGGTATCACAGCTGTCGTTCGCGTGGGAGTTCAAAGAGCCGTACACTTTATACATCTTCCTCCTAACTTTCTGGTCAGTCTGTGACGTTACGATTCAAAGTGTCACACACAATGTCGAATGGATGGTCTGATTTCTATCAGGCTTTACTTGGTAATGGCACTTGCTTGGACTCGTGACAAGGATTGTTGAATACCGTGGGATTTGCAACCTGCTACTTTACAGCTACTTTTACAGCATGGACAGGTTTCGAAGTACGGAAACCAGGCGCTTATTGATCCAGCACCTGATTGTTCTCACAGGTAGGGACAATCGTCTGAACACTCTTGCATGATTTTATGATCTTCTTGTACTTGAGCACAGCTGTTGAACGGTCAGTCCCTGATTGTCCTGATCCTTTCCTTCTCCTCCTTTCCATCACATGTACATGTTGTCTTCGGAGGAAGTGTTCTCATGTGGGGCAGCATATTTGGACGTGTGACTGGGCTTCATTTGAGGTTCCTCGTGAGCAGTGGAAGTTTCAGATATGATGATCTTCAAGTACAGTTCACTTAGCATGGCTGACCACTTTTGAAAGTCCCAGTACAGGGGCATCAAGATGATCTGATCACTGAAGAACTCAGGTACACTTTGTGGTCACATTGAAGGGTATGATTGGGCTGTGGTGCAAGGAGGGATGAGTGATATTTAGTATAAAGGTTGAAAGTCGCGTTTTTCAATTGCTTCCTCGTTGTTTGTATGGCCAAAATGTGACGCTTGCGAAATGCGCGTTGCATATGTTTTTCTTTGATTTCTTCACCCTCCATTTTTCTCCGCGTCAATTTCATCAACAATGAACATTCTCTATTGCCACAGTCACCTCTAAACAATCAATAACTTTGTACAACCTATAGTGTACGCCACTGCTGATACAACTCGTGCTGACGCAGTGCCCCATTGTGTATTTATTTCCGACATTTGTTTTGATCTGGATGACACTGACAGTGAACAGATGAATAGCCAGAGAGTTCGTCTTCAGATATGGCGGCACCAAAGAAAGTGTCGATAGACGACACACAGGACTTCATGAGATGGGCCCTGAAGTTCAATGCCAATGGAATTCAACTGAGGGGAGGTGAAGCTGTAGATAATATTCGAGCTGAATCAGAAGTGAGTACTCTATTCTCGACCATTCCCTCTTCCATCATGCATTGCTCGTCGAAAGCTTTCCGGAAAGCAGAAATGTCGAACAAGTTACTGACCACCATTGACAGGCCTCTATTGTCGAAGTCGAAGAGTCACGAATACTCAGTCCCATCAAAGAAGAGACAGATTCACCGTTGCTCCCTCCCAAGATTGAGGACACGTTAGAGCCAGTACCTGTTCCATCTGCCTCGCAAGTGCTTCCTAAACGAGCCACATTCATTGAATCTGATGTATTCGACGGACTCCAAGATCGCCAAATTGCAGAGTCAATTCAGCAGGATCTAGTAGAAAAGCCTGCAGTCACCTCAATTGCTCAAGATAGATCAGGAGCCACAACACCTGATGGTAAAGACGGTTCTCCATTACCTCCAAGTATTGGTGCACGAAATCTTCTTGACGAGCCTGAACCTTCCAGATCTTTGACACCTACTCAGCTCAAACTTTTACGAAGAATTGATCCTGAACACGACGCCGTCAAAGCAGCTTCTGCTCCAGTTCATACCACAGGTGTATCCCAGGGGATTGGCTCTACTAATCCAAAAAAAGTTGCCGACGGAGCAAGAACAACCATAACTTCACAGTCTTCGACCAATGCATCGCCAGCACAGCAATCCACCACACCGGAGCACGTCCGTGACACTTGCATGTCTTTCTTTGATGATAAACTCGCAGAATTCATGCCAATCTCTGAGCAGCGAGTTCGGTCTTACCAATCAGTCAACAAGCCTCAGGCTGAGACTCCAAACACAGGCACGGAGTTCGTCAGCAAATTTGGCGTGGCAAACCTGCTCCAGTTGCACGATTTGATTGTACCGTCTGTCTCGAAAGACGCATCACACGAGGTTGTACCCGTACTGAACCCTGAAGCTGAAGCATTTTGGTATCAAGGACAGGGATCTGGTAAGCTCATAGGTCAAGATGTTGATCAATACTCACACGGTGGTAGGTAAGCCAATTCCACAGGTTGATTCTGCAGTTGCCACGAATCCCCACGCTACTGCAGAAGGTAAGGAGATCGATCCCCTCGAGCCAAGGCTTTCAAATAACTTCTCTAGTTGCAACTAATCCGACCGAAACCTCGCCAACTGCATCACTTACTGGTGAAGCTTGGATCAAGACGGAGGACGAAGGAGCCCACAATGTCTTAGACGAAGGTATTGAGTCGTCCACCGCCTCACCAGCCTCTTCGACTGAAGCTATCGAAGGTACACCTACTGCACCTACTATGACTCCAGATGCCAATGAAGACACCAAGACCAATGCAGAAAATGCTGAAGCTCGTGGCAAGCAAGGCAGCTCCCAGCAGGCTCAAGAGGCAGCTCGCACCCTTGTAGATAAAGAAGATTGGAAACACGGCTTAGCTACCGGTGAGTGCTGTCTTGGCGTCTGTGTTCACAAATACCAACGATGGGCAGGCAAATCTAAAACTCGTCTGGTCATCCTGAAGAACCTTCCGAAGGAGGGCCTTGACTTCACTGTTATCCAGGCTCTTATTCACGGCGGCTCCATCGAATCGATGACTTTGTCAAAAGATCAAGGTGTGGCTCATGTAAAATTTACCAACGTCGAAGATGGCTGGCAATATCTCCTTTCATATGAGGGAGGAATCAGATTCAAGCACAATGGAAGTACTTGGAGTGTCGTTGTTGAGGACGGCAAGGACTACGAAAATGCTAACTCGATCATCCAAGCCTATATCGAGGCTGGCGCAACCAGAGCTATCCGCCTCCAACATGTCGATGTTGATGTTCCGCCTCGCACATTGATTACCGCTGCTGCTGGCACTGATGGAGAGCGCAAGGTGGAGTACATGGCGGAATCGTTTCGCGGAGGTCAGCGAACCATCATGTTTCGGTTCACATGCATTGTCGATGCGGTCGCGTTTCGCCAATCTCTCCTTGGAACTCCTTCGCAATGGAGACGAGAGCATGTCCAATTCGTGGAGGACCCTTGCATGATGAGAAATGCCATCGACACCGAAGCACTTGTATGAAGGATGTATTGGACCACAGCTTCAAGCCGCAGAGCTCGGGGAGGTGGCTACGGGGCTGGTGGACAATGTACAAACATTTGTCTACCTTAGGATGATGATGTCCATTGCCATGGTCGTGAGAGAACAGTGCAGAACTGCTTATATGAGACTTAATGCTAGCCACAAAGCTCGCACACTCGTGAGCGGCCGTTGAGTTACATCGCTCCACGCCAAAACAGGCCTCGAAGTGTTTGTGTAACGGCTTTGCTGTTTTGTCTCGAGGTACAACCAAGCAGTGAGAGGACTGGCAAGCATGATTGGCTGCCAGCACAGAGGAAAATGAAAATCCGCTTCGCACAAACTAGAACTGCCCAGCCAATCAAACAATGTAAAAGTCTTACCTTCGTCAACCTTTATTTGCTGAGTTTATTGTGTGGAGGACTTCTCGACCCGAGTCTTTCCTTACTTGTACCTGCTGTACACTTTTGCACCATTCGAAGTTGGCAGAAAAGATTGTCATTAAGCTTCATACCGTGCAGAGTGATTTCACCGTCCTCACCATCCTTTCTCTTCAGGATAGCCCCACAGGTTTCAGTGTTTATCCTTCAGAATGGGTGCACCATCTCAGCCAGCATCGAACGCCCTCATCTACTGCACATATGCGGCATTTTTGTATGCTACCTAGACATGTACATGGCTTTCAAAGCAGAACATCGACGCTAATTGACAATTTCCAGAGTCTTCGGCCTTTTCATCGCATGGCGTCTTCGAAATCAATCAAAGGGCGAATGGCTCTCGGCGAATGGAACACA
>Ga0068618_1000186_pt1 | contig 15153 bp, 13 predicted proteins | sample InSIn2SAF170_2_FD_77423 | JGI IMG/M metagenome (GOLD analysis project Ga0068618, IMG submission 77423) | Clean room microbial communities from NASA Spacecraft Assembly Facility at Jet Propulsion Laboratory, Pasadena, California, USA -... ...
CATCATACATCCTCACTCTCCTCTTCGTACTCGTCCTAAACACCTTCATCCTCCCATCTCGTCAATCCGGCAAATTCTGGCGCTACCTCATAATCTTCGCCTCCTTCGTCCTAGAATTCTACCTTCTCACCCACGACATCCCAGCCCTACCACCCCTCCTCGAAAACTCAATAACGTTCCTCCGCGCCTACACACCCCTAGGCAACATCCTCCCCCCGCACCTCCTCCCCTTCCAAATCCTCCAAATATCAACCCAACTAGCCCTAAGTCTAAACATCTTCATCTCTCAAGTCTCCGTCCTCTTCCCTTCTAGCGCTCGCTTGACGTTGTTCTCGTCCGGCTTGGGTAGGTGTGTGAGGACGGCGGGGCCGAAGTGAGTGTATGCATAGCGATGTGAAGGCGTAGTGAGGGTTTCAGAAGCGAGTCGTAGCTGTAGAAATTGTGTTTGATCACTGTTTGGTGTGGCTGCGATTTTGTCTGGATGAAATTTTGCGGCGAGGCGTCTTAGTCGGGACTTGATCTCCTTGTCTGTCGTACGATATGGATCAACGGAGAGGAGCGTGTAGAAGTCCCCTGCCAGTTTCACGTCATACAGCGATTGAGCCAGTGTGTATACCAGGTAGAGGCAGAGGACGACCACTCTAATTCGACGATGATCTCGTGCATATTGCTGTGTTCCCGGCTGCGGATGAGGCTGTCCTGCTCTTATCGTGACTCTGTAGAAGACGTTCTGTAGGATGTTCGTGCCGAAATTAGGGAGAAAGGACCAGCCTAGGTAAGAGAGGAGCGGTACTATTGCTGAATCAGCCATAGGGACAGATTGTGGTCGTGTTCAGATTTGTCCTTCGCTGAAGCATATCATCGAGTGTCTTTCTCAAGAGCGCCGATATGTCAAGAGAGGATATACTATCAGTACAACATCAATTCCCTAGATGTCGCACGTCCACGAGGACATAAAGAACTGCAATAGATGAACGAGGGATTGTTGGAGCTGGTAGTGCATTAATGCCTGAGGCAGCATGCATACCTCGACCACAAACTCGGCCGTAGATGCACCGTAACATGTGCACCCCAAGTCCAAACTTTTTTCTTCGCAGCCGACTTCGAGAAATTTTAGGAAACATCTCGTGCACCTCGACAAGAGCAGCCATGTCGACAATTTTGAGCTCTGCGCAAACCAGGGACGACATTTCGAGCAGCACGAAGAAGCGAAAACATGACGGTGAATCAAAGGAACCGAAGAAAAAGCGGAAGCAGCTTGGGGAAGCTGTCGAAGTCGATGGAGTCAACGGATCAACCTCGAAGTCTGAGAGAAAGGAAAGGAAGCAGCGGAACAAGGATCGAGATACTTCTGCATCCGTGAAGACCGAAGCCGACACGGGTTCTGTTGCCAGCGATGACGCAGAAACCTCACCGGCGCTAAAGAAAGACAAGACAAGAGGAAAGGCTACAAGAAGGGAAGAGGTAGACCCGGCAACGGATGTGGTGGACGACCGAGGAGGGGACAAATTACGAATAGACTCCAAACTCACTGATGTACCTGTGGAGGGGAGCGTATCGCAATCAGCGTCCACTCCAAGGAAAGAGAAAAGGAAGAAGAAGAAAGTCAACAGTGTTGAGGATGAACTCCCATTATCTGCAGCACCAGAACACCTCGAACCACCGGTGCAGTCTGTGACGGATGATATTGAGCTTCCAGATGCGCCTGACCTTGAGCAAGAGGTTGAGCAACCTGCAGAGCAAGTGATGCCACAAAACCAACAGCTTGAATCAACTGAAGCCACATCATTCTACTCGACGAGATTGTCTCTGTACTTACCAATACCACCTGTCGGACTTGCAAACTCGATATCAGCGATACTGTCCTTACATCTAGCGCCACTACTTTTAACCTACTTCCCACCTGCAGGAGGGATGATCCTTTCATATCACGATCCCGTTCTCTCAGCAAGACCTGATGCCAGCCTGAACAAAGCTTTCCTCCCACCCTCTTCTGGCGACATACCCAGCAACCGGCATGGCAACACATTTACAAAGGTCGGCGAGGAGTTTGGTGCATGCTGGGCATGGCTAACTGCTACATTCCTAGTCTTCAAACCTGAAGGTGGTGATGAGCTCAAAGGCTGGACAAATGTCCTATCGGAAGGATTTATTGGAGTGGTATGCTACAACTATTTTCAAGCTGCAGTGGGTAAGAGTAGAATTCCCAAGAGCTGGACGTGGACGGGTGCAAGCAGACGACAGCGCAAGACACCTCGGAAGGGCAGGCTCAATGACAGCGATGAACCTAGTCAAGAGGCTGCTGCGGATTCTCAGGAAACGGTGGTGGCACGAGAAGATGATGCATTTGAAGATGGTGTTGGGACTTTCCTCGACGATTATGGCTCTCAAATACCTGAAACGATGGGAATTCGAGTTGCCGATCTCGAAATTGTTCCGGCAGCTGAGCGAGGGAAATGGTCGCTACAGATAGAAGGCACCCTACTGAATGAAGAAGAGGAAGCTGAAGTTAGAGTTGAAGAGCGGCAGAAATACGAGAACAGAATGAGCAGAAGCAGGTCAAGGTCGAAACCGGGCACGCCTATGATGAGTGGTGGTCTGCCAACACACAGTCGAGCTGGAAGTGTCGTGTCGACGCCCTGAAGCAATACAATGTTCTGTCTCTCGCATTTTGCTTCCCATCAATCTGTATACTTGTTCTCACTAGTCTGTTCTAGAACGTCAATGGAGACGTCGGAGAAGAGGCCATGCATTGTGACTAAGCAAGCTCAAGTTGACCTATCCAAGCTCAATTATTGGTTAATGTGTGTCATCAGTGGAGCTCTTTAGAACGACGATCGATCGGGCGGATGTAGCATGATGCAATGACCATCGAGGGCGCGTTCTTGCCCGCGTTAATGGTGCCAAACACGCATCACCTCAAACACATGCTCGATGATACCTTCATTCACGGCAATAGTGGGATGTCTAACTGACTTGATGATACAATTTACTCCTCAATTTCACTTGTGATTGCTCCTTCAAAGGTCCTCACCACTTTCTCATGTTTCATCGCACTTTTCTTCGATCTTTCACTTCTTCTCCAAGCTTCTTTAAACCAGCTCTTTTCACACAAAGGTCAACCCAAGCACTTCTTCAGCAACGAAGCTTTTGCATAACGTCTTTCAAAATGGCTCAAGAATTCAAGTTGAAAGATCTGACCACGCTATCTGACCTCAAGAACACTGACAAGAAAGAGGCTGAAGTCGAGGGCATCGAAGGTGGAAAGGTACTCATTGTGAAGGTTCAGGATCAAGTCCATGCTCTAAACGCGAACTGCACCCACTATGGCGCTCCGCTTAAGAACGGTGTCGTAACGAAGGAAGGTCGATTAACGTGTCCGTGGCACGGAGCGTGCTTCAATGTCAAGACCGGTGACGTTGAAGACTCACCTGCACCAGACCATCTCAACAAGTTCGATGTTTTTGAGAGGGATGGAGCTGTCTACATCAAAGGCGCTGAGGCAGATGTCAAGTCAGGACGAAGGAAACCGGTTTTCAAGGTCAAGTCTTCTGGCCAAGAGAAAGTTGTTATTGTTGGAGGGTATGTGATTGCATTAGTATTGATCTGGATCATGACTAACAAAAAATCAGTGGTTCAGGCACATTTGGTGCCCTTCTCAAACTCCGCGAACACGGCTTCAACGGCAGCATCACTGTCATTACCGACGAGGGTTCCCCCATTGACCGCACCAAACTCTCCAAAGCTCTCATCACCGATCCGTCCAAAGTTGAGCTACGAGACGAACAGTGGTACAAGGACGCAGACATTAGTTTTGCCAATGACACTGTCACATCTGTAGACTTCAAATCCAAGTCTGTCTCCACTAAGTCCGGCTCGTCTTATTCCTACACCAAACTCATCCTCGCTACTGGTGGCACTCCAAAAATGCTTCCCCTGCCAGGCTTTAAGGACCAATCCAACATCTTCCTTTTACGCCAAATTCCTGATACTCAAAAAATCATGAATGCAGTAGGCGATAAAGGCAAGAAAATTGTCGTTGTCGGTTCTTCCTTCATCGGCATGGAGGTTGCCAACGCTCTCGCCAAAGAAAACGACGTAACGATAATCGGCATGGAACCAACTCCTCTTGACCGCGTGATGGGCAGCAAAGTCGGCAAACTCTTCCAGGGTATCCTCGAGAAGAATGGTGTGAAATTCGTCATGGACGCCGAAGTGGACTCGGCCGTTCCCAAGTCAAGCGTCGCAAATGCAGTTGGTCTCAGCCAGGTGGGCGGCATTAAGCTAAAGGACGGCACAGTCTACGATGCCGATCTCGTCATCTTGGGTGTTGGTGTCCGCCCAGCGACCGACTACCTGAAAGACAACGACGCCGTTAAACTCGAGAAAGACGGTTCCCTTGCCGTAGACGACAACTTCGCGGTCAAAGGTCTGTCAGACGTCTACGCCCTAGGTGATATAGCAACATACCCGTACAACGGACCCGGCGGCAACGGCAAGCCTGTCCGCATTGAGCACTGGAACGTCGCGCAGAATATGGGCCGTGCCGTTGGTACCGCCATTGCCAAACCAGACCTCAAACAACACCCGTTCATCCCCGTTTTCTGGTCTGCTCTAGGCAGTCAGCTGCGATACTGTGGACACACGCCGGATGGGTTTGATGATGTAATCATCACGGGTGAGCCGGATGCTGAGAAGCCCAAGTTCGTGGCGTATTACACAAAAGGAGAGGATGTGGTGGCTGTGGCGAGTATGATGAAGGACCCGGCTATGACGAAGGCAGCGGAGTTGATGAGGACTGGACAGATGATAACGAGAAGTGACTTGAAGAATGGCAAGGATGTCTTGACGGCGAGCTTGTAGAGCTTAAAGGTTTTACATATTTAAAAAGGGCGATAGTGTACATGCGAAATGAACATATATGCATCACTGTCTACAATCACTTGGCGAGAATTTTTTTAATTCTACGTATACAAGGTACATGATGTCTTCGTTGTCCTTTCAGCTTCCTGTGCTGTGCTTCGTTGTACGAGTTCGCCTTCTATCTCTGTCGAAACCGTGTCCTGTGTGTCTGTGTCCTTACTCAGGAAGACTATCGAAATCGTGCCAGAACTCATTGTTCACGCTAACGACAAATGGTAACCGCAAAGACTAACAAGGGCATATCTACTCATCTTGGTTTAGCGTGAACAGCGTTTTCTGCCAACCTTGGAACACGTGATGGACTTACCACTCTTTTCGACAAGCACGAATATTGTTGGTAGCTCTTTCTTCGATTGCAGTGTCCGATTTTGTCCCTTTGCGAGATTCCTAGATGCCTTAGGATACACTCAATAGGTTTATCATCACCCTCGAAGCAACAATGGCTTCGAGCACTTCTCTCACTCAAGCGAGCCCTGCTTTTTGTTGGATTGTTCACGCGCCCAGGCCATGATATCTACGGACACCTCACGCAGACCGTTCTAGCAGCTCCAACAGCATCCCAGATGATGCAGCATTCATCTTCATGGCAGGAGGCTGAATCCTCGGTGTATGAGCCTCTGGAGCACAAAGATTCGATTCGTCTACTGAGACTTCACCCTGCCCTTTCATCGACAGAGCCCTTGGTGGGCGACTTTGTTGTTCACTCGTTATCCGACCATGAACCTCCTATGTATCAAGCACTCTCATACATGTGGGGTGACGAGACTCCTAGACAAGGTCACGAGATTACGATTGCAGGAATAGCGGTACCACTACGTTCAAACCTGCATGATGCCCTGGTGACGATCAGGAGCCATCGCCAGCGAGACATTCTCCCTGGATTTGACTTTCTCTGGATTGATTCCATTTGTATTGAGCAGGACAACATTTTGGAGAAGAACCATCAAGTTCAGCAAATGGGTCAGATCTATTTCCAAGCCAGCCGCGTTCTCATCTGGCTTGGCCAAGCCACCCAAATCTCATTGATATCTTCTCCATTTTGGATCATGACCAAGGGCGCTAAGCTTTCTATTCACGATACATTGACACGAAACCACAACGCCTCTGCTGTATTGTGTCGTTCGCTGCTGAATCTACACTGGACACGTACATGGATCTTACAAGAAATCGGTCTAGCAAGCACATATACTATCCTCGCTGACTCACGGATATACACAGAGGCCGACCTGCGCAAATTCATGGGATCCCTTGTCATAGATTCCTTGTCAGGCATACCTCAGATGGCTGTCGCTGGCATATCAACTTTGGTTATGACACGGCTATATTCAATCTGGAATTTCAGAAAGGATATGCGCAAGTCCACAAGAGGGCGTCCTGGACTTTGTGAGATGATACAATGGCTGGGAGTTGATAGTCAATGTGCTCTGGATCGCGACAAAGTGTTCGCGTTGCTTCCCATTACCTCGGCGGAACACGATATCAAAGTCGACTATCGAGTAGACCGCGTCGTTCTTTTCTGGAGAGTCTTGCGAACAGACCACCATCAACCAATCAGCATAAAGAAGATAGCTTCAATAGCCGCCGCTTTGGATCTGGACCATGCTAAAACTTTACTCAGCACGAAAAGACTTGTACAGATCGACAATCAAGTTCGCTATACACACTTTCTCTGTCGACTTGGAAACGCAGTTAATACGACTCAGGGCTCCTCATTGTTCGGACCATTGTTGCCAGAGAGCGACCAACGACATGCAGTATCTCAAATGCTTTGCTTCTTTAACTCTTCCTTTTCAAAACAAAGCAGCAACTCACCAGCCTTTCTGCACCTCTACTTAGCACAAGCTTCCAAAGACATCTACATCGTCAAACGCGCTAATTTCTATCCTCAAGCATATGGAACACGCAGATTTGAAGGTATTGATCTTACTGGATCATCTATCAAACACCTCGGATCAGATTCTAACATCAGAAGAAACCTAAAGGATAGCTCGGAACTACAAAGCAGCTCAAAACGCTCAAAACATCGACTGACTCGAGAAGAAGTCGACCACACCAAGTCCGGAAAAGACTCACCACTCATCAGAGGCTATCTATCAATCGACCCTATCCTACTCATCACAATTTTCTTCCTTGCACATCTGACCGCGGTTGATTGCGAAACCAATATGAAGCAGGTGTTCCCCAGTTGCATTATGAGCGATATTGGCAATGACCTCCAACCCAATATAAAGCGCTACATTGGGAACTCATTGTCCTCATCAGCATTAGACGATCCGATAATCTTCATCGAGGACCCCTTTCAGAGCACCACATCAAACGTGTCTTGACAGCAAGCGCAAACACTGTGCCTCGCACAGCTCCCACTCATTACCTCCCGACAAGCCAAAGAAGAAACGTGAATACCTCCTCTTGTTCCAAGGCTATTGTACACGTGATGTGGTTGATTCAAGAAAGCAAACGGGGAGTTTAAGGGTCAACTGCACAACATTTACAATGGCGCAGCCAGTCATTGTCGCATGTCTTATTGTCTACCATCTGATCCCGACCTCTCAGATATCGACCGATCATAAGCACTATTTTCTTTGCCCATCTCATACAGTCTGCCAAGAGTTCACGTATAGCTTTGGCCTACTGCTGTGTTTTCCAAAATAACTTTCGGTCAGATCAACTTGAAGAGATGGAGTCCAGCATTGTCACGACACAATCTGTCGGTTCATACCCGACCACAATGAACTTCAGCATTGATACTATAGCGAATGAGATACTTTCTCGAATTCTGCAAAAAGTGACCTTTACCCCTGAAAAATTCAACAACCTCAAACTCGTCAACAAACGATTCCGAGATACAATGGTTCTTTCCTCCTTCCGCTTCGCCATTATCAAGCAAGGATATCCGGAGTTAGCTGCTATCAATGATCTTGTTGTTAATCATATCACCGCACAGACCTTCACAAACTACACACAATACCAACAAGGAGTTCTTACGGCTGTACAAAAGCTCAAACAGAGTGACGCGAAGCAGGAAACTGGAGAGATACTCAAGAAAGGACTTTACATCTTCGACTATCTGTCAAAAGTGAGCGATGGGCGGCCTCTCGTTACCACAAAGAATGTGGTAGTATTCAAAGAAAGTATTCTAGCAAAAGCAACTCTGGATGCTCGGACTACACTGGCGTAAACCTTGTTGAGGCTGGGACACCTGCTTGAAAGTGAATGGACCACCTTTCCTGAGATTTTGGTGGCCTCCAGAGCTTCGACTAACCCAATCACAGCGATATCACTGAGAGCGCTGGAGAGCACCATTATAACCAGACAATCTCCGCAGGTCTTTTCCGAAATTATCAGCAATGGGGTGCTACATATTCTCAGGCTGGACGTCCTGCGCAATTCCGGGCAGATGCTCGCGGAGTACCCAGTCCATACGGGTTTCTCGATGTTCCGAGTACCTCCCGAGGAGCACTATTGGCGAATCTTGGCGGACAATCTTCGGCAAAGTTTGGGGGTGGAGGAGGATAGTGAGCTTCAAAGCTCTCAGAATCTGCTTATTTGCAGCCTTCAAGTTGACAATGTGGTTCGTGGCTGATTCGAAGGTGGCTATGCCGTGAAAACTCCTTGCATCTCTCTTGGTGAGTTTGAGATGCTGGGCAAGTCAATTCGAAGTTCTTATCAGGTCTCTGCGAGGAACGAAGCAAGATTGCAGGATGGTTAAATAAATTGAACTGAGAACTGTATGTTTTGTTCGATTCATACATCGAAGATGTTGATGCTCAGACGAAGTCTCACAGCATCCTTTTAGGTCTGTTCCACTTTTCCTGTCAAAGGTCAACGTCCTGTTATTGAGAATTGGTGATAAACAGAACTGTTCAGTTAGCGCGCCACAGTTCTCGTGAAAGGCAACGATGGCAGGCGAAAAGTTCAGCCTTGTAAAGTAAAGTGAAAGTCAACAACCACAAGTGCAGTCACTAAGTACGCGATGCTGACTGTCACTCACTTATCTTAACTAAAAGAAAATCAGTATTTCAACTTTTCCACCACAACGTACACCATTAATTGGACCCTAAGATACAATTCTACTGTCTCAACAGGTCAGTCTGCCCATGGTGGTTATACCTCTATCATTCGCACATTACTGACGCGACACTAAACAGAGTTGAAAGCATCCAGCTGCAGCCAAGATGGCTTCTGACATCCCTGGTCCAAACATACAGATCACAGATCTGCCTGACGAACTCCTTCTCAAAATATTTACCTTCGTACCGTACTCATCAACTCAACACCTGAGCCTGCGCTTGGTCAGCAAACGCTTCCAAAGTGTAGTCGACACTCCAGCCTTACGATTACGAGTCACTGAACAACAGTTTCCCATATATGCAGAGTTGTTCAGCTTCAACAAAATCGATCGTGGGGTTCTATCAGATTTCCGCAACATGACCACGGAGGTTATATCTGCTGCGAACGAAGTCTTGGGCAACAGAGATGATTCGTTCCTCCTTGAGGTGCTCAAGTCAGGGATCTACTTGCTTGACTTCGTATCTATGGTTTCAGGCACGCTTTATCGAGAGGCCAGTGAAAACGCACAGCTGTTGAGAAAGATTGCCACAGACAGCCTTGGCAACCACGGTGGTTTCGTCATGCGGATGACCATACACGAACTGCTGAACTACTTCAGAGAGCGCGACAGAAGCCTCGAAAACTCGTTGATGCAAAAGAGACTACCAGCAATGTTTCCGCCGACCATCTGCAAAACGATTGATAATAGAGCATTCGAGGCCGCCATCCTGATCGAGTGCACAAGCTCCATTCAATCACTCTTACAGGGTGGGCTGACCGATTCCATGCGAGACTATATGGCAGGTAGCTATATAACCTTGAGTTCCTTCGCGGTGTATTCTAGCGAGTTGTCCACACACGTTTATCCTGAATCAATTGTGAAGTTGCTTCACGGTTCGCCGTGGAATATACTGAGTAATGTCATGTTTCCAGAGAAGAACAGAGACACAGAATGTTCAGAGAGCCTGATGGAGTTCTGGATGAAGGGACAAGAACGGGATCTAGAACTGTTGCGTTTGTATTCGAAGGCAGAGAAGGCTAGCAAAGATGGCAAACCGGAGGCACCAAATTTTCGAGAAATTGCACGCACAGCGCAAGCCATAATAGTCGAGTCGATCGACACTAGTGTGTTCGATTGAATCACTGAATACAACAAAGACCCTGACTTCGACTTTGGCAGTTCCTAGTGTCGAGGACTACAATTTCGACGAAAGAACTTTGCCAAACTGGCGAGAACAGAGAAGCAGACCAGCTCAATGATCTTGCGGGACGCGAGACATCATAACAGTTGAAACGCGAAAAGGACATTTTATGATGCGAGAAAGCTGAGAGTCTGAACATGAAAGCTAACACTGTATGTATGTCAGAAGCTCTTCTAGAGAGATTCATCGATCGACAGGCATAGAGCACAAACATTGGACGGAAGGATGAGCACTTCTCTGACTGGCAGGATGACAAGTGAGAACTCTGAAAAGCGTACATGTACACAGTTATATGCTCTCTCCAAAGAGGTTGAGATGCTAGTTTCTGCATCAAGCAAAACGAACAATTGAATACTGAATTCCACACACTGGCAAATGATTTATCAAAGCTTCGTAGAGCCATCAAGCTCAAGTCTCCTTTAAATCCTGCATAAACTACTACTTAGCCAACCGTACTCTAGGGCCAACCACGTGGCACTAAGCGCAGCCTCTCCGAAATCTTGGCACCAGCCTTGCCCACACAAAAAAGTTAGCGCGATTGCACTGGACTGCCCACCATCACAACTGCGGCAACGATCACTACCTCCATAGACACCTCTCTACACACCGATACAAACACTACAAGACCTACCCACACGTTCTGAACACACACAGCCAAAATGGAGAACGAGAAAGGAGAAATCGTCGATCTGTAAGTCCCTCAGCCCATGCACCATCAACACCACCAGCACCGCAATCTCACACAACAACGAACCCCTACCATCCAACCCTCTGCCCCTCAAAACCACCTATCCTCAAAGAACCACAAACTAACAAATCTACGCAGCTACGTCCCCCGCAAATGCAGCGCAACAAACCGCATCATCAAAGCCAAAGACCACGCCAGCGTGCAAATCAGCGTCGGCAAAGTCGACGAGAACGGCCGCTACACGGGCGAAAACCAAGTCTACGCACTTTGCGGATTCGTGCGATCGCGAGCCGAGAGCGATGATTGTATTAATCGACTTGCGCAGAGGGATGGATTTTTGAAGAGTGTTTGGAGTGCGCAGCAGACACGATAAATTGCATTCTTTAATGGCTGGATTAGAGGGTGGTGGAGGTGTGAGGATGAGGGATGAGAATGCGGTCGTTGCGAACGGAATGGATGTGTGTGGGACACTGAGCAATGATGGTTGCGGAGGTGGTGGTACTTGTCGACCTGAGTGGAAGACATGACCATGGCCATGATATTATGCGCAGCGCACGAATATGCATGAATATGCAGGACTGCTTTCTACAACCCAGCTGCAGCTTATGAACCTATGATACGACCTACGAGGTTGTTCTCCACGATCGCAAAGCATGAGCATGAATGGTAATTCAATATCTCAAAACATGAATGCAGCATGTTCCAAGTTTCATTCAAAAATCAAGAATTCTTTCAAATTACCCATTCATTCTCACAGTCCTTCTGATTTTCGTCAAGCACGAATACATACACACCTAGCTATCTGTGCATGCCCAAGTCATGCATCATTTCTAGAAGCCTATATCACCAAAGGCAAACCTCGAAACACAATTTCCCTTCCCAATTACCATGACTTACCAACTACATGACTACCTAAGTAGAGGTACTACAAAATGTCCCGCCCGTATCTGTGCTCCAACCCGTATCCTTCGAGATCACAGCTCCATTAGTAAGCGGGTCAACATCTGATCTTCGGCTGGTTGTATGTACGATTTTTAATAATTTCTCTACTTCTTCGACCATGGGGAGTGGGTTGGAGAAGCCTTGATATGCCGGTTTTTTTTCTTTTTCTTTTCTGCTAATTCCTCCAGGGGGGAAAGGAGTGCAGCTTTAAAACAGTGTGGTTCTAGAAGAAAATAAAAGAGGGCATGACAGGAGAGGATAGTGAAACGGGATATCAATTCTTTTGGGCGGTCTAGGACTTTTGTTCCCCTTCTAGGTTCTGGTATATTGGGGTAAGTGAGCTGCTATGCGTACCTCGTTATGCATCGTCTTCATTTGTAATGGGACTTGAAAGCTGGAATTGCGGTTGTCATCAGTCTTTGTTAAGTCGAACGGCTGGGTTCGTCTCGATGAAGTTGAGATCAACCTTATGGCCTAGCAGTTCGCGAATATTGCTCACGCCATATCTATGTGTTTGTTAGCAGCCCGTATATTCATTGCAGGATAGCAAACTTACTTTATCATAGTCGGTCTTTCCAAACTCAATCCCCATCCGTAGATCCTCATGTCCTTTGGCAATCCCATCGGCTCCAGCATTTCAGGTCTGAACATTCCGCTGTTTCCTATCTCAACCCACTTCCCAAGTCCTTTGTGATAGCTGAAGATCTCCATACTCGGTTCAGTGTAAGGATTGTATGCCGGTTTGAATCTCAAATTCGTGAGTCCCATCTTCCCGAAGAAGACTTCCATGAAACCAATCAGGCCGCCGAGTGTCAGACCCCAATCGGCTATTACACCTTCGACCTGATGGAATTCAGCTAGATGGGTAGCGTCAACAGTTTCATTCCGGAAGACACGGTCTATAGAGAAGTAGCGCACTGGTCGAGGATTCTTCGCAAGTTTCTGTAGCATGTACGCTGATACGGCAGTTGTGTGTGTTCGCAGCACAAGTTTCAGTGATTCATCTTCAGACCAAGGATAGCGATAGCCTATTGAGCCGAACTTGCCTTCTTCATGAACAGCCTTAGTGTCATCCCAATATCGTTTGAAGTCGTCATGCGACGATTTCGATTTCGTTCGCTTGTGTTTCGGTGAATCTGCTAAGGATAATTCTGCCATGTTTTGTGTAGGAGGATCTTCACGTGGCGGGTCTGCCTTCGCTGGATCCGAGATGAAGAAAGTGTCTTGCTGATCTCGTGCTGGATGTTGCTGAGGTACAAAGAGGGCATCGAAATTCCAGAAACCGGTCTCAACGTATTTGTTTGTAGCCATCTCCTCGAAACCCATTTCGAAGAAGATATCTCGGAATTCTTGTCGTACTTTGTTGAGAGGATGTAATGCTCCTGAGGGGGTGAGTGCTCCTTTAGCTTTGAAGTTATATGGTTTCAGCTTGACTGTTTTCCATGATCCATCTGCGAGCATTTCGGCGGTGAGATCAGTCTGCTCCTTCACAAATTCCATGGCAAAGTTGGGACCTTTCTGTATTTCGAATGTGACGACCTTCCTTTCTGTAATGAGCTTCCGCTTCTTCAAGTCTGCAACAGCCCTCGTGTCCGCTAGAGTCCTTGTCTCTGTAATCTCTTTCAACTGATTACCCGTTACATCCTGTATCGAATCGACTAGAGGAGTCAGGCTATCACCATCCTTCTTGATCCATTTGTTTTTGAAGGCAGAGCCTTGCCCAAATTTCGCAATATTAGCATCGCCTATCAGGCCTGGCAAGTCCTTGATCTTGACTTCTCCCTTCTCTTTAATAGCTCGATAGACTCGTGCTTCTGGGCTACCATGTTGCACGAAAGTTGCGCCCTCTTCGGTGGGTACAAGCTCTATGCGATCAACCTGCTTTGCTTCAATGAATTCTCTTGACCGTAGCTTATCTACTGCCGATTTTACTGTAACGAAGTCTTTGTCAGGGAAAGCCTGTGAGGTGAGGATCGGACCATCGGCGTCATTCAGGACACTGAGGACTTGCGCCGTCAAGTCCTCAGCCATTGTTATTGCTGTCGTCTTGCTGGACTTGCTCGATGTGTATTTCTGGGGGCTCCGAAGGTGTGGAATATGTTATGCTCTTCGAGCACTATAGTTCAATGGCTTAAGAAGTGATCTAATCATGGTCTGTGGTCGCTCTACTACATAAAATTATTATTATGACTCCAAAAGTTCATGGCCCTCTTGTAAGGCTGTCAGGCATGCAGAATCACGAGTATGGGAAAATGCTGGTGATTTCTGCAACGGTATGGGGGAGTGGGCGTCTATAGTCTTGAATGTAGAACGAAACGGAGTATATGCAATAGTCTGTTTTGGATACGGAAACAGTATTTCGATTTAACTAGCTAAGCATGTATCCTGGTCGCGACATATTCATGCATATCTTGGCCTCCACCACATCTGAAGGACTGGGTGTTCATGACGATAATGCTGGTAGAGGTCGCACGAAATGTGCCGGACAATGGTATCCAAAAGGCTCCTTCTTGAGGTAGTCCTGGTGATAATCCTCAGCATCGTACCATTTAGTAGCGGCTCGAATTTCAGTGCTGATCGGCTTGCCCTTGTACCATTCTTTGCCGACCTGCTCCTTTATCTTCTCGGCGATCTCCTTCTGTTGCTCATTCTCATAGAAGATTGCTGATCTGTACTGTGTACCAGTATCTGCTCCCTGTCGATTCATCGTGGTAGGATCATGCATCTTGAAGAAATATTCACACAGCTGTCGATATGAAACTCTCTCAGGGTCAAATGCAAGCAGAAGGGATTCTGCGTGACCAGTTCGGCCTGAGCAGACACTGCGATAATCTGGTGCCTCTGATTGACCACCTGTATATCCCACTCTGCAGTCGAGAAGACCCTTGCCCTCCCAGTCCTTTCGGTAGAGTTCTTCTAGACCCCAGAAACAGCCACCCGCAAAGATTGCTCGTTCAGTGCCGGGAGGGAAATTCATGCCTGCCAGAGAATCTGGCACTAGAGGTCTCGACATTGAAGTGGTGAAAGGTCGAACCAGTCTTGAGAGGAAGTTTGGCATTTGGAAGGCCATAATCGCGAATGCTAGAAAGAGGACGAAGAGTGCTGGTTTGTTGAATGGCTGTGCCAGGGTGGAGGTTTGCGATTTCAGGACGAATTGAGAGTACGAGAAACAAGGACGAAAGTTATATACAGATTTCTCGAGCCGTGTATGCTGTAATCCTCCGTCCTTCTATACAGTGGCAAGAGCGGGAATGATCTCGAAGTCCGATGCTCTTGAAAGTGATACGTCATGGATACCCTGACAGATCGCCAATGCACTAATATATATCTGGGCTAGCTTATGTTGTC
>Ga0068618_1000187_pt1 | contig 15117 bp, 16 predicted proteins | sample InSIn2SAF170_2_FD_77423 | JGI IMG/M metagenome (GOLD analysis project Ga0068618, IMG submission 77423) | Clean room microbial communities from NASA Spacecraft Assembly Facility at Jet Propulsion Laboratory, Pasadena, California, USA -... ...
AAGAGGGAAACAGTCCACGGCCTGAGCCAACGCGGCCACTTTAGGAAATTTATTAATGTAAAATAAAGTAAATTTACATAAGCTTCTCTCATGAACGGTCACCTAACAAATGACCCTCCATGCTCCTTAAATAGAGACCATGGACCAATCGGGTGTTAAGTCACATATCAAGTATCGGTAATATCGAGGAGACAATGAATCGTTAGATCACTTCATATCTAGAACATATTGTGACAGTCGGATTGTAAGTTACAAAAAATACATACTAAAGAAACATACTTTACCTAACTATACACTAGACCAAGTTATACTTAATTATTTCCTATGTGTCGAAATATCCTAACATCCCCCGTTAAGAACAACTTGGGATAGGATTGAAGGATGTACAAAGATGACACAATAGGATAAAGGAGGCTTTATAGCCTATTCCCCCCTTAGTGACAACTTCCTGAACTCCAACCATAAATTGAAGTTCAGTAAGATTTGCTTCTGTGAGAGCCTTTGTAAAGATGCCTGTAACTTAATCATCGGTTGAACAATATTGCACTTCAAGAACATGGTCACGAATGAGATTTCTGATGAAGTGCATGTGTAGTTCAATGTGTTTGTTACACTGATGTTGGACTAGATTTTTTCATAGTTGAATGGCACTTTGATTATTACACCAAAGTATAGTCAGATGTTGCTACTAAAAACCAAACTCTAACAGGATCTGACGAAGCCACAAGGATTCCTTACTAGCTTCAACGGTGCCACGATACTCTGCTTCTACTGAAGAAAGAGAAATGGCACTTTGTTTCTTGCAAGCCAATGTAATAGGTCCAAAACTAAGAATGAAGACATAACTTGTAGTAGACTTCGATCATCAGGGTCATCACCCCAATCAAAATCAGTGAAACCAACCAATAGAGGAGATGCTTCTACACTGTAATGAATCCCAAGATGAAATGTACCTCGAACATAACGAAGTGTTCTTTTAACTGCTTTCCAATGACTTTGATGTGGGTTTTGCATAAACTGAGCAATAAGGCCAACCAGCAAAGGAAAGTTCAAGATAGGTATTGTTCAGATACAAATTTTTTCCAACAAGCTAACGGCATAAGGTAGCATCAACTTCAGGGGGAGTATAAGTGACTAAAAGTTTGGCTCCATAATAAAAGGGAGAAGGGGATGGCTTACAGTCTTCCATGTGAAAGTGGCGTAGAAGATCATAGGCATACTTGGAATGGGAAAGGGAAATACCTTCTTTGGATTGCAAGACTTGAAGACCAAGAAAATAATGCAAGTGTCCTAAGTCTGTCATTTCAAACTGCTTTTTAAGGTTGGACTTCACATGGTTTATAAGGTTGGGATCACTACTAGTAAGGATAAGATCATCAACATAAAGAATAAGAAAAATAAGAGACTTACCCACTTTCTTGGCGTAGACAATATTGTCAGAATGACACCTAGAAAAGTCAGTATCTAAAAGAAAGATATCCATTTTGGCATACCAAGCTCGAGGGGCTTACTTGAGACCATAAAGGGATTTATTAAGCCAACATACAAGGTTGGAGTCTATTTGTATAAAGCCAGGAGGTTGTTCCATATAGATTTCTTCATGCAAGTCCCCATGCAAGAAGGTAGATTTAACATCCATATGATGAACTTCCTATTTGAAAGAGGTAGTAAGGGAAATAACAAGGCGGATAGAGTTCATTTTGGCAATAAGAAAGAAAGTTTTAGTATAGTCAATGCCTTCAACTTGTGAAAAACCCTTAGCAACAAGATGAGCTTTATGTTTATCAACTTTTCAATTTGGTCCAAACTTGGTTCTATACACCCATTTGCATCTAACAAGTTTTTATCCCTTTAGAAGAGGAACAAGGTCCCATGTATCATTTTCCAATAGTGAATGACATTCTTCATTCATAGCTACGTCCCAATCTAGATGGCCTGAAGCTTCTGCAAAGGTGTCAGGATTATAAGTCGTTGAAGCTTGAGCCAGTAAAGAAGAGGCTCTATTGAACTAAGAATGTGTACGACAATGATCTGTAGGGTTACCTGCAAGAGCATCTGCTACATCCTAAGTAATGCGGACCCATTTTGGAAGCTAAGGAGCTGAAGGAGGATCCTGAGAAGTTAGGGGAGGATTGTCACCCTCGTTGTCATCATTTGAAGAAAGAATATTTTCAAAAGTAGTAGGGATAGAGAGAGGTGGCACATCTGCCAAACTAGCCTCATAGGCCGATATATTTTTAACAAACTTTACATCTCTTCTAATGACAACATTTTTGGATTTAGGTTGAAGAAGTCTATATCCTTTGACATCTTCAGAATATCCAACCAAAATACATTTTTCATCTTATGTTCTAATGCTTTATGTTTCTCATCTGGAATATGGGCCCATGCTTCACTTCCAAAAACACAAAAGTGACTTACATCTAGTTTAACTGAGCTCAATGCTTCTTTTGGAGTGTTATTCTTTAAAACCTTAGTAGGAGTGTGATTCACCATGTAATTTGCACAGGTAATTGCTTCTACCCAAAAATTAATACTAAGTATACAATTAGCCATTTCCTTTAAGGTGTGATTCTTCCTTTCAGCTACACCATTTCGTTGTGGAGTATATGAAACAGTATGTTGCAATTGAATTCCATGCTTTGTGCAAAAGTTCATGAATTTGTTGTTAACATATTCTCCGCCATTATCAGATCTTAGCTTAAGAATTTGATGTCAAGATTGTTTCTCAACAAAGGCCTTAAAGACAAAGAACATGTTAAAAACTTCACTCTTGAGTTTTAAGAAGTATACCCAAGTGCGTCTAGAGAAATCATCAATGAAAGTTAAGAAATATGTGTAGCCAGAGAATGAAAGAACTGGATGTGGACCACATAAGTCACTATGCACAAGTTGTAAAGGGGTTGAGGTGTACCAAGAGGCATGTTTTTCAAAAATATACCAATGATGTTTTCTAAGTACACATCCGGAATAAACACCATCTCTGTAAGCTACCACCTTATTTTCTTTATATAGATTTTGAAGGGAGCGATAGTTTAAGTGACCAAATTGCTCAAGCCAAAGTTTTCTTACTTCATCTTTATGAGAAACAAATACCGAGGGAAGAGTTGATGACCCAAAGTTGTTAAACTTATACAACCTGGTAGAATCATCAACAGTGTCAGTAGCTACAATATGTCTAGGATCTCTTAGATCCTTAATTACAACATCATGAGGTGAAAATTCAATGATTTTACCTTCACTTGAATGAGTTATCTAATATACAGATAGAAGGTTGCATGATAAGGTAGGAACACATAATACATCATTAAATTGACCATTATCTAGATTAATAGTTCGAGTCCCTACAACGCTAAGATATCTATCATCACCAACATATATATTTTTGGTATTACACTAATTTAATGAAGTGAACATGGCCTTGTTTTTAGCCACGTGATAAGAAGGTCCAAAATTAATGAGCCACTCATGAGAATGAGAAGAAGGAGATAAATATAGTGCATAACCAGACCGAGATGCTTGACAACCACATGCAGAAAGTGTTATTCCTGAAGATGAAGTTGAAGTTGAAGAGTGCTTCAAATGGATGTTATGTTTCTCCATTGATGTTTCCAAGGCTTCCATATTCTTAAAGCATTTGGATTCTAAGTGGCCATCATGATTACAAAAGTTGTAATGTCTATCAATATTCTTCCCTTTGTTTTTAGTTGCCTTATCATTTTGTTGAGTTGATTTTTCAATGTGAGACTAAAATTGCTTAAGACCCTTGTTTGGTTTAGGACCATTCTTTTTAAGATGTTGCTTATTGCTTATTAGGATTCTTTGAACTTGGTTGTTGCTTGGTTGCGATGGTTTTCTTAGAAGAGTTTCCAATACTAAGAAGAACAAGATGTAAGAGTTTTTCTTGCTTTCTTATTAAAGAATCACAAAATACATCAAAAGAGGAGGACTTGTAGTCTTGTCCTTGAGAAATAAAGGCTTCTCCAGTAAAATGAAAGGTGGAAATAAACACAGAGTAGACTGGTCCTAATTTAATAAGAATGAATAGATAAGGCTACCATCTTCTTTCTTAACCTTAACACCTTCCAAGAGAAGTCTAAGGGTCTTGAACTTGGACAAAAAATCTTCGAAGGAACAAAAATTATTGGGGTCCAACGCAAGTAACTCATTTTCGAGTTGATGGGCTCTAATTTCATTTTTAATTCGAAAAACTTTGTTGAGCTTTTTCATTGCTCCATCGGGGGTATCGATTTTTGTGATATGAAATCTAAGGTCTGGAGAAATAGACATTCTTATCAACCCATGAGCTTGATCTTGCTTATTTTCTCATTTGGCTTGCTTATATTCATCTTGAGGTTTAGACTCTTGGCCTAAAGCTATTCTATAAAGAACTTTACTTCTAAGTAAATCCATCATGTAGGATAACCATTGGAAGTAGTTGATGTTGTTAAGAATAATTAGCCATGGACTTTCGCTTTTAAAATAAACTGAAACTATATGTGCTAAAACTAAGTCTTCCAATGGAAATATCTTGAAAACTTAAGCCAATTAAAAAAACGGCTCTGAAAACGGCTTTCGGATGAAGAAGTTATGGTTTTTTGAAGAAAAGTTGTTGAAGATGCCAACGAACCAAGTGAATGTTGGGAAGTTGATGATAATGTTATACTTAAAAATAAAAAATAAAAATCCCCCATTCCAAACTTAATATAAATAGGTCACTTTAAAAAAAGATTACTTTATGTGACCCACTTTTATAAATAAGTGAAAGTCATTTTTACAATGGTACTTTATGAACTATCCACTAAATTGTAACTTAAATAAAAGATAAAGTGGCTTTAGAATTATAAGTGACTCACTTTTACATAAAATAAATTTAAAACATAAGCTACATGTGTTTCCTGAAAAAATAACTCAACAAAAAGAAAGACTTGAACCCAAGACCTCTATTCTCATAAAGTAACTTTAGGCCAAGTGAGTTAGTTTAAAAGATAAGTAATTGTTGGATAAGAAATTTTTTATTTTTTTTTTTTTTTTTTTTTCAATGAAGTTGTGGGGTGTGTGCTTACTTGAAAAACCCCTTTTTGCCTGTAAAACAAAAATACAACCACGCAAACCAAATGAACAAGCAAAAGTATCCAAGCATTACAGCTTAAAGTTAGATTTGGTCGAAAACTAGATATTTTCCTCAATATTTCTGATTTTCCGAAATCACACTAAGGTATGATGGAAAAGAGCATACACATGAGAAAAATCATTTCTTTTTGTTTCTGGTTTGCCTAGATCGCACAGAGTCGCGAGGCAAAGAGCATATGCAAAAATGAAAGGTATAGATCCGGTAATAAAAAAAAGTTATAGATAACTATAAACCGAAATAAATAGAGAGATAAATAACTATAACTGCAAATAAAGATTGTACACCAACAGATCTTAAAAATGACGTAGCTAGGGCTACCGGGAACCTTTTCGTATGAAACAAAAGGGGTTCCTCACTGGAACAAATGCTCCTAACACAATAGAGCAGTCCTCTCAGCCTGCGAATGGTCAGAAACAATAGATATAGGAAACGACAGTCGGATGCAGTTATACCGGCTTCAGGTTTGGATCACCAACAGATGCAGCCTCGAATAGCTCTGATACCAAGCTGGAATTTACAGGGTAAGTTCCTTAGATAGAACACCAAAGGACACTACTCACAAACAGATCACAGATCAGTACACCAGTGTTCTTGACATGGTTAAAACCCTTAAAAAGGGAAACAATCCATAGCCTGAGCCAACACGGCCACTTCAGGCAATTTATTAATGTAAAAGAAAGTAAGTTTACATAATCTTCTCTCATGAACGGTCACATAACAAATGACCCTCCATGGTCTTTAAATAGAGATCATGGACCAATCTAGTGTTAAGCCACAGATCAAGTTTCGGTAATATTGAGGAGAGAATGAACCGTCAGATCACTTCATGTCTAGAACATATCATGACCATTAGATTGTAAGTTACAAAAAATACATACTAAAGAAACACATTTTACCTAACTATACACTAGACCAAGTTATACTTAATTATTTCATATGTGTCGGAATATCCTAACAAGTGGAAGAATGTGGAATTCCTTTCACCACATTTGAGCCAATGAACCCTGGATTTTTGTTGTCAAAGCTTTTCCTCCTGCTTGGCTCTTTCCTCCCACCTTTTTTGAAGATCTCTTTCCTCCTCCTTCATTTGATATGTGATACTCTATTGGATGATTCTTTGTTGGATCTCCTCTATGCACTGTTCCAACTCCTTTTTTTCCATGAAGATATTACCGAAGACATCTTTGTTCCATTGTTTGATTTTATTTTTTATATGATTTAGCTTTTGTTTGAATTGGTACATTTGGGTACCATTCTGAGGTGGAGAGTTGACCCACCATTCTTTCATGTTTCTCAAGAATTCCGGATGCTCCAACCAAAAAGCCTCAAATTTGAAGGGAGGTTTTTAGGGGCTATTGAAATATGAATTTCAGAGCTATCAAACAATGATCGAATCTTGATTACGGGAGTATTATGTATTCTATTTCTCAGGAGGTTAGGAAGATTACTTATAATATGAGGAATTTGTCAATCTTGGAGGCGATCTACCTATCTCTTCCCCTTCTATTGTTTCAGGTGTAAGTACCATTGGCAGATTGCATGTCCACCAGTTCCATTTTATTTATGGTTTCTTGGAAGGCTTTTGCGTCCCTGTCCAGTTTCCTAAGTCCTCCTTTCTTTTCTCACAAATTAAGGATCATGTTAAAGTCCCCTCCTATGATTTTGAACAGATGGGGTATGCTTTCGAGAATTCTCATGACTGAAGATAACATTTGGATCCTATCTTCCGCCCTGTGAGGTATATAGATATTGGTTACGCATATTGTTTCGGTGATTCCTGTTATTTTTAGGACTACAGTGATAGAGCTTCTAGTCTCTATTGAATAGGCCAATTCATATAATGAGTTCTTCCACAAAATTAGTTGCCCTCTAGTTGTACCACATGCTGCATTGACTAAGTAATTGTAGATTTTGCAATAGTCCTTTTGCAAGGTTGGTAGATTTTCCATAACGAGCTTCGTCTCCTAGAGGAGCACTATGTCTAGTTTGCTAATCAATATTCTTTGTTTTAAGAGTCTTTTCTTTCCAGGGCCATTTAAACCTTTGATGTTCCATGATATGAAATTCATTGAGAAATACGAGGAGTTAGGGTGGGAGCTCTTATCTTGCCCTCATTGATTAATCTTGTGCTTAATTCTTGAAGGAGTTGGCTTGTGATCTTCTGTCCTTGTTTCTGGCTTGGACCTTTGGGGTTGTATTGACCCACTGTGATGTTTTACAGAATCCATTTGTAGGAATTATCCTCAGGGTGTTTCCTTGCTATGTCTATTTTAGTTCTTTTTGTATTAGATATGCTCCTTCTATTTTTTGGATGTATTCCTCAGGTATTGTGGCCAGGCCATTTTTTCCCATACTTCTACTATCAAGTTGAGATCAACTCTTATGAGAGCTTGTTCTATGACTCAGTCCTCTTCTAAGTCTTATTTAGGCTCGAGATCCATATTTATGTCTTCTGAGGGTTGGCCATTCTCATTGTGGCTCTGTTTGGGGTCATCCCCCCGATTATGCTCTTGTAATGTTGGTATTTGATTTAGCATTTCACCTTCCTCCTCGACATTTCCTTTTGAAGTTTTTTCTTCTGGTTCCTCTTGCAGGGCTTCGAATTTATTTCTGTTGGATGGAGGCTACTGACCCTATTTTCCTTGAGTTCTCTTGTTTTTCCTACTTTTGGGGGTTGCCCTGGTGAAGCCTTGTTCACCCATCTTCTTTCGCGCTTAGCTATTGGTATGTTGAGAGAAATTTTGGGGGAAGTCTTCGAAGAGATGACCGTGCTCGTGACATCTCCTGCATCTGAAAGGTATGTGCTCATAGTCTATGTTATGGAGCCATAATTCATCTCTGAAAACTAGTTTATTTGCCTCTGGAAGCACCCATGATGCATCCATATAGACACAAATTATGGCGTATGAGACATAGTAGCCATTCTTGGTACCCTCCGACATTTTGATGTATTCTCCTATTTTTTCACCTATTCCTTTCAACACAGAGGATGACCAGTAATCCGTGGGAAGTGAATAGAGTCTCACCCAGAAGGGGGCCATGGTGAAGTCTTCCTTTTCTGGTGTGAAGTTTTCCTTCCAGTATCATGTGTATAACGCCGCAGAATTGAAGAAATATGGGCCACCTTCAAAGATGCAGTCTCGATTCCCATGAGATCAAAAAGAACAGTGAAAAAACCTTTAAAGCCTAGTTGCAATCTTATTTCTCCTTTTGGGCACTACTTGGTATGAATCCACCATTTTAGGGTTTTTTTCCGAGGGTCAGATGCCCATGAATTTGCAGATGATGGTGTGTTCTTACATGAAGTCTCTTATGCAACAACATTAGGGTCTTGAATCTATAGAACTGGTATTTTCTTTGGCTTTGGTTTGCAATTGTTGCTTGTCTATGTCTGAGGCTGAGACTTTTCTTCTATGGATAGCTGCCAAGAGCACGCTCCACCATTCAATTGTGAGGTGGTATGCTTGCTTGAATCTTTCTCCACTCCTCTATCCCTTGAGTGAGCGCCATTTGATTTTATGGAGGAGTTAAAAGAATTATAGGTCATAATTGTCATGAAGAATGAAGAATTGGGTTCTTTGCCTTTGCCAGAAACTACATCCTGAAAGGAGGGGGCCTCAGAGCTCCTCCCCCACTCTACTATGTCATGGCAGTTATCAAAACAGAGAGAACCTAGAAGCCCTATTCGCGCCTCTCTCAATGGTTATCTATGTGTAATTAAGTTAGCTTCATTTTTTATTATTAATAGATTGTACATAAATTGTGCAAAGTGTCAAGATCCACGCAATAAAAGCTTGAAAGTTTTCTTCGTACAATGCATTTCTTCTGCAGTCCCGCACATATGCATTTGTGTTAATTTTGATAATATATGTTAATATAAATATTTTAATGCTTTAGAAAACATGCTTTTAGTTTTGATATTTTAATACTTTGAAATAATGTCATATTGTGTAATATTGTTTTTAAATTTTGATGCAATGTGAATTTTAATTGAAAAATTAATATATAAATTTAATTTAATTTTAAATATATATCTAAATTAATGTATAAGATAATTAAATTTATTTTTGATACATTAATTTAAATTTTAATGCTTTCAAATAATGAATGTGGTAGCTTGTAATAATGGTTGTGGTAGTTTGATGGTAGTTTGTAATAATGGAAGTGGTAGTTTGTTGTTTTAATTGTAATGTATTTTAACTCTTTTGAAGTTAGACCACGTAGGTTTAATTGAATATATGCATTTGTGTTGATTTTGAAAATATACGTTAATATTAATATTTTAGTATTTTGAAAATCATGTTTTTAGTTTAATATACAATTGGAGTGGGCCTAATGGTTAAGAGCATGTGTTTCGTCCTAAGAGGTCACAGGTTCAAAACCAAAGGGGGGTAGAGTATGTATGCCTTCGTAGCCTTAGCAGTCAAATCCTTCCCTTGTCCCACAAACAAAGGGGCCTCGTACATCAATTTGGTGTTTGTCTTGGCCATGACCTTCAAATTGCATAATAATAATAATAATATAGATTATTTTAAAATTTAAATATATATCGGAAATGATATATAAGATAAGATAATTAGATTTAATTTTGATGGGTTAATTTTAATTTTAATGCTTTCAAATAATGAATGTGGTAGTTTGCAATAATGTGTTTTCCTTTGGATGTTCTTTATTGTAAAGCATTTTAACTCTTTTACACTTAGTGAACCTGTAATTTGACATTGTAAAGCATTTTAACTCTTTTACACTTAGTGAACCTGTAATTTGACTTGCCTCATTTGTTATTATGACTATCTCTTCTTTAATTAGACTCACCCGATTTTTTTATTATTAATAGATTGTGTAGAGTGGGGAGGCCCGCACAATGAAAGCTTGAAAGCTTCCTTCACACTCCCAAACATATGCATTTGTGTTAATTTTGAAAATATATGTTAATATTAATATTTTAATGCATTGAAAATCATGTTTTTAGTTTTAATATTTTAATGCTTTAAAAATCATGTTTTTAGTTTTAATATTTTAATGCTTTGAAATAATGTTAAACCGTATAATAATCCTTTTTAATTTTGATAGAATATGAATTTTAATTGAAAAAATAATATATAGATTAGTTTAAATTTTAAATATATATAAAATAATTAGATTTAATTTTGATAGGTTAATTTAAATTCTAATGCTTCCAAATAATGTTCTTCTTTGGATCTTTTAATTTTTAATGTGTTCTAACTCTTTTCGAGTTAGTACACATGTAATTTGACCCGCCTAATTTATATCTGTGTAATTAGGCACGTTTCATTTTTTATTATTAATAGCTTGTGCTGAGTGTGGAGGTTTGCACAATGAAAGCTTGAAAAATTCCTCTGTAGTTCCACACAAGACCAATGGTTATTTTATTATAAATAGATTGTGCAGAGTGCGATGTTCACACAAATAAAGCTTGAAAGTTTTCTTTGGACAATAAAGTTCTTCTGCAATCCGGCACATATCCATTTGTGTTAAATTTGAAAATATATTTTAATATTAATATTTCAATGCTTTAAAAATCGTGCTTTTAGATTTGATATTTTAGTGCTTTGAAATAATGCTATAATTAATAAAGATTTTTAATTTGGAGCATTCTATAATGCGACTTGTCGGATTTCCTGATCATACAAAAAGTGCATTATTATGGCGTCCCCTAATTGATTGGACGTCCACCGGTACAACCTCTCGTCGCCCGAAGCAACCCCCCGTCGTCGTCCGTCGGTCAACTGCTTGCTCTAGCTGCATTAGATGTCGTTGACTCTCACTCCATTAAATCTTGGCCAACCTCTACCCATTTCAAATCCCAAAACCCGCGCTAATTTTTCACTATAACCAAATCCTGCTTGCCCCTGCTTGTTGCAGCTTCATTCCTTCACCTACTTAAACCTTCACTTGAGACACAACTCCGTTCATTCACTTGTAGAAACATTCACCTAAGCCTGTTGCACATTCACCTAAGCCAGCTCGACTGTTCACAGTTAGGTGCGTCTGCCATTGTTGACTGGTGATTTGCAGGGGATTATTAATCTACTGCACTTCTATTCATCGTATTTTTCTCTGTTGAAATTGTGGACAAATATTTCCATTATATTATAGTCTCTATAATCTGGTAGAATTTATCAAATATTGTTTCATATCACAGTTGAGAAGAGGATCCTTCAAGTAAATAAAATTTTAAGTAAACAGAAATTCAAATAAATATCAGAGGTCAAGGAGGTTTGAGTCACGTTTTTTTAGGTTTCTTCGTCACCTCATCAATCCGATCCAGAGATCCAATCTGATCCTCCACAATCGATTAAACTTCATTAGCTTCATACAAGTACCCAACTTTCGAGCCATGGGATATCCCAACTCAACATATTCCCCATGTATTCAACACACTAAATACATTTAATGAATACCCAATTGCGTAAAATATCCATCTTTTCAATATGGATGAAACCCAATAACATGCACGATTAAGGAACAAATCATTCCAGTTACCCCAGCCCCTTCTTCGTAGGAGAAAAGGAACTCTGAGATGATTATGAAAGGAATCATTACTTATTCAACTCAGCATAACATAAAAAATAGTGATTCCCTAAATAAGGGCACTCTGTAACAAGAGGAAGACTCAAATTCAATATTGTTTTTAGTTGGAGGTGGGAAACATCTATTCTTCCTTCATAGTTTCACAATTTACTTAAGAGACCATTTTCAAACACTAGAGATGAATCATGTCGACATAAATTTCTAATAAAGGCCAAATTTGTGTAGTTTATAGATAGGATTGTCTGAATAGTTTAGCAATTGTTTGAGCCTTGCTATTAGCAACATTTTTTTATACTCTATTTTGTAATAGTTTCCCTAGTTTTACTATGAAAGTATAACAATGGATCAGGGACACACTTTATCTTTAAATTTGCTCCTTGTATCACTAGCAACTAGATTGTGCATCTAATAGGACAAAATAGGATATGTAAGCCTTTGTGAAGTAACGATATGTCAATGTCTCTTAAAACATTAAATCACACTGTCTACACATGAATGAAAATCAAATCATAATTCTTCCAATCCAACCTCTTAATTTCTTGTAAATTTAGGTCGATAGATCTTACTTCAAAAATGCCTTAAGAAATGAAAAAATATATAGGCTACCATAAATGCTCTAAAATAGCAATTAATGCCACAGAAACTGTAACAACGGCCACATCTAGAATTACAGTCCACAAAACAATACAAGGAAACTGCAAACTAGTAAAATAATGGTAAATCCTCTTAGATTGCAATTCTCTAATTCTACCTCAACTTATATATAAAACGTTTAATAAAATACAAGAAAAGGCCATAACTCATTCCAATTATCACAAATTATATTACATGTCATTCCAATTATCACAAATTTATTACATGTCAATTAACACAAATCTTCCAATGAAGGGAAATAAATCAAACATCACTTCCTCATTCTCTCCTCCTCGCCCCAGTCCGCACGGGTGCTACATTATCGAGGAGAAGCCAGATGAAGAAGTCACCGCCAACAAACCCACATAGGTCGGGCTCATCAACAATAGGTTGACTCTTCAACAGGTTTTCGTAAAGTTGATCAATTTTCCTTGGGTTTTCAATAGTTTGGTATGTTTCGACACTATGGTTTCTTTTCAGAAGGTGGTCAATTTATGGCTTTGGGCCACAACCAATTCCATAATTTTTTTTTTCATGCTATGTAATGGTCGCAAAGTGCAATTTTTGTGATAGTACCTCTGGTATCCTGTTGGAAATACTGAGGGGGGGGTGAATCAATATTTCTTTTCAATTGTTATTTTACCAGTTAAAACATTTATATTCAAAACACAAGATGAACAACAAGAATAAATGTTTGTATTAATATAATATTTGCAATAAAATAGATATAATATATATATATATATATATATGGTTCCAATATGTTGCCAAGCACCAACTTGGACTTTTGTGAGGCTCAAACCTCCAGAGCACCAACTCTGTTTTGTCAAGGCACCAACCTTGGACTTAGGAGCACAAACTCCTAGGACACCAATCCTTCCAGTTCTGAGGCACCAACCTCAAGGGCTCCAACCCTCTGCTGTCAAGGCACCAACCTTGGATATAGGAGTACCAACTCCAAGGACACCAATCCTTCCACTTCTGAGGCACCAATCCTTCCAATTCTGAGGCTCTAACCCCAAGGGCTCCGACCCAATCTTGTCAAGGCAGGTTTGATAGTGATTTTCTGCTCCCAAAACTCTTCTTTACTGAATTGTGTCTGTTTACAGCTTCACTATAGTCTCCATGCCACAACATCAATGGCAACCAATCTTCATATGAAGAAGTCTTTACAACTCTTCATACTGTCCACACAGATTCTGCAAAAGTTATCTCATGATGATATCAAATAGCCATCATGATCTCTGATAATGTCTCCACACAACTTTAGTGAGTCTACTATTAGCTGCACTAAGTTCTACACAAGAACCAACTCTCTGTTTCAAGCCTCTCTTCTCACTGTCATGGTGAATGCTTCCAGCGGGACTACTGCACATTGTTCTTACTATTGCAATCTCTTACTTCCCATAAATACGTTCACATATGCTTTAATATTGGTGCTGGCTACTATTCCCTTCAAGCGATATCAAATGAAACTTTATTTATTATATCACAGAATTGTTCTTCAGTATACATTATGTACCTGATTAATTGATCATAGGTCTAAGTCTTTCACAGGGTAACACGATCAACAGAGTTGCTCGTCCTTTGATTGCCTCCTGTCCGGCTGGACCTTCATCTTCCTTCTGTCCTACTGGACCTTCGGCTTGCTCCGTTCTTCCAATTCGCCAACAACAACTGCATAAAGACAATTCTCTGTTTTCTTATCTTGATACTCCTGAACTTTGGCTTCCCTTTCGCTCGCTTGAGCTTCGGCTTCCTCAATGCTTGCTCGACCTTCTGGATTCCCTCCTCCGGTCGCTTTAGCTTCCTTTGCGCTCGCTTGACCGTCTATGCTCGCTTGACACTTCGGCTTCTCGATCCATGGCTTCCTTTGTCTATTCGAGTCTCCCAATACTCAAAGGACACGTTCAAGAGGAAGAGAGGCCAAAATACAAAGAAATGTTGCTTATTAAAAAAATATCAGAGAGGTTCTTTTTCCTTTAATAATATTCATACATTAGACTTCATTATTTACGGAGGATTTCATTGGAGAGACTATACCAACGGGGAGGTCCCACATGCCACGTCACAATCGCGATCGGAATCAGCGGTTTGACATCCCTTAGAGACTAGCGATACAACGGATGCGATATTACATTTAGTCATGTTAAATGGTGCATTCGGGTCTATAATATATATCGCAATTGGCACTTTGGCGGTGTCAATTCTTTTGAACATTGTGATTCAATGGATATGATATTTCAATAGGTTGTATTATAATGTTGCAGCGGGCCCGCATACATATCGCAATCAGTGGTTCGGGGGTGATAGCCCTTTATAACTTACACTATGAGAATTCCGATAGGCAGATGCGATATAACAATAGGGCAGTTTATAATGGTGCACATATATATCACATCTATATATTATATACTCCTCTGCTCTTTGCTATACCCTGTTCGGGTCCGTGTATTACCGCAATCGACACTTTCAATGTGGCAAGGCTTTACAAGAGTCTTGCGATATGGCGGATCTGATAATATATTAAATCATATTGCAATGGTGTAGTCGGGTCCGCATACATATCACTATCACAGTTTTAATGTGACAAGGCTTTAAACGTTGCAATACATAACTCCCGATATGGCAAACGCGATATACCATTAAGGGGTGATATAATAGGACCATCGGGTCCACAACTGTATATCGCAGTTGGGGGTTTCAATCTGGTACTTAATAGAACCCGCCGATGTGATTTCTCCGATGTATATATATATATATATATATATATATATATATATATATATATATAT
>Ga0068618_1000189_pt1 | contig 15106 bp, 11 predicted proteins | sample InSIn2SAF170_2_FD_77423 | JGI IMG/M metagenome (GOLD analysis project Ga0068618, IMG submission 77423) | Clean room microbial communities from NASA Spacecraft Assembly Facility at Jet Propulsion Laboratory, Pasadena, California, USA -... ...
GAGAACCGTGACCCCTCAAAATGAACAAACCTTGAATGAACGAGAAGAGGAGAAGAGGATCGGTGCTTCGAGGTCCAGTAGTGGATCTATGGTGTTACCCCAGATCCAAGAATGGGGCAAACGTAGGTACTTGCATTAGTCATGGATGACAAAACACGATTTGCGGGGACCCCGCATTGAGATGGGTGGCGCGTCGCGACCTGTTTGGGATGAACGGCGCAGGTGGCTTTTGTTGGAGGGATGGAGTTTTCTTGCAGATTTGTTGGAGATCGTTGCAAGGGGTCTGGATAATAAAAGGTATCTGTACATGTAGCTGTGTTGGGGGGACAGTGGCAAGGAGGGTGGCAACAAAGATAGACGCGGGTTGGTAGATACTTAGGTATCTATATAGGCATAGCTTTTTTGCCCAGATGAGAATATGACTTCGACACTAGCTTGCTGCTGTGTATATCCAACCTGACCAACAACGAAGATCCCCTCTCCTCCTTCCTAGATCCAATCCAAACCCATCGTCGTCATCCACCTCCTAGATATGCTCACTGCTGCCCACTCGGCACCGGATAAGGCCCATACCCCGGTCTCGGAAAAACAGGCCACCCCGTCGTATTGTCAAAACTAAACTGCTGCGTCCTAATCGTCCTATCACTCCACCCCTCAACATAGTCCCTCATCCCATGATACACAATCCACCACTCCGAATCATCAGGACTCTTTACAAAACTCGCATGACCCACACCATACGCCTCTTCCGCTGGATTCTCGTAGAACACGCAACCCGCTGTGTTTTTGAACCACGAGTTCGCGTCCATGGGGTTGAATGGGGCGACTAGTTCGAGGAGGCCGAGACAGTAGTTTTGGTTGTCGGAGCGTGCGGCGGAGTAGATGATGAAGTTTTGGTTTGTTGTGGGGTTGATGAGTTGTTCTGGGCCTTCGTTCGAGGAGAGGCGGACGTTTATGGTGCGGTTGTAGGGGGTTTTTTCCCAGGGTTGGTCGGGTTTGCTGATTATTGTGCGGGATGAGAGGGGGGAGGATACCGTCCAGGGGTCGGACACTGGGCATGTCAGCGTTTGGAAGAAGTGGGAATACATGAAGAAGCTGCATGAAGATCAGGTAGGACAGTTTAGACCAAGATGAGCTTGAAAGCAGCGGCTGAAGGCGGAGAGCCCAACCACCAGGTTGAGCTAACAGTTCGAGGTAGAGGACAGAGGAAACTTACTTTCCGAGATGCACAGCATAGATGGCCAACTCGTCTGGTTCGTATACCAACAACTGTAAACATGATACAACTGATTGTTATATTGGAAATATGTCCCTATTCATAGTTAGCATCAACCAGTCCATCTACTCTCATCCAAAACTGACCATCAATGGCAAACTGATCATACGTATCCAACTCGGCCTTCATCGTGTACTCGCTATCCCACGGATCACTCCCTGAGCTCTCAAGTACAAACATGCGATGATTTACAGCCGGACAGCTGAAGTCACACAACATATCCTGATCCGGGGAAGGTGAGTCAGGGTCAACATCTGCAGTGTAAATGATGTACCACTTCTGGTAGGCGTCGAAGTAGTGCAATTCTGGAGCCCAGTTGTCATAGGTGTAAGACATATTCGCGGGAGGCTGGAAGGCGAGTTTAATGTCTGCATTGTCCCAGTCCCTGTGGCAACCACGTTAGCAAAGATTGCTGTATGGGCGATAGGACGCACGTCAAGACGCTACTTCTGAGGATAGTGACATTATCGTTAGTCGTGTAAGTCATGTAGTAATAATTGCCATTCTTGACGACCCATGGGTCAGCACCGAACTGGTTGTATATGGGGTTGGTATAGGTCGCGGCGGAAGAGCTATAAGTCTGGCTTGCTGTTGGGCTCGTGGATGCTGGACTCTGAGACTGGCTTGGCACAGCACTTGCTGCTGTTGATGCTAAGCTCTGAGGTTGACTCGAAGCTTGACTCGCCGCCGCACTCGGAATCGAACTTCCGAAAGTGTGACTCGGCCATTGACTCGGACTGCCCCAATTATAGCTCTGGTCACCAAGCACAAAGCTCGAGCTCAACACCCAAAGATACGAGCAAAAAGTGGAAAGCTGCATATTTATGACCTCAATGTTAAGCAAAGAAACGAAAATGAGAGCGACAGCAGTAACGACATAATGCCATGAGAAGGCCTGAGTAAAGGTCATATACCTGTATCGTGTGTCCCATGTGATGTTGGAAGATCAACGAGCTGCAGTGTGATGTTCCAAGGTTACATTAGTTGATGCACTTCTTCCACCAAGTACCAGTCCGTGATTGCCGTGTGTCGATCATGAATGATGCTCATTGAGGCTAAAATCCTAGCGCTGCATGTCCGGCCGCGGGGTACCCTTGTAAGCTTGTGTCCGAAAGCTTGTTTTCTGCCACAACGCCATGCAGTCCTTGACAGCAAAACGGCCACTCCTTCACCTGCTACTGTACAAGGTATTGAATATTGGTAGCAGCACGCCGTACGACATGCTAAGGGTAGAATAGGCTGTTATTCAAGACTGCAAGTCACGAAGTAAACACCACGTGCATAGACTTATGTCGTCCTTAACGCAAAGTGAGGATGAGAGTAGATGCCATTGATGGTGGAAGAGCTCACCATGGTGGGTTTTGGTACATATTACATACATACATCAGTACACTTCCATCGTCCATACCATCAAAGTGGGCCTGCTCTGTGGTTTCTAATATTTTTACCATGTTGTTGTTGTATCTTCACACCTTAAAACCTCAAACGCCGTCATTTTCTCATCCCTATCCATACCGGGTATCTTTCGTCGTCTCTTGATCAGGTAGACTCCTTGCCCAGCTAATTTCCAGCGAACTCAATTCCCAGACCGTCACCAGCTCCCTTGGTCTCTTCCTCGTCGTCGTTGGAGTTCTTGATCATTTCAAGAGCTTCGGTTGCTTGACTGGTCTCGTGCTCAAGGTGAGGATGCTCTTCATCAGCATTATCATCGTCTTGGTTCGTCATTTGTTTGAAAAAACCATCATATTCGCCTTCCACTGGTGATCCTCCATCATTTCCTGCATTATCTGACTGGTCGCCAGGTGTTCCTGCAAGTCCGGAACGTAGGTCTTCATCGCCGTCTCCATTGTTCCGAAACAATGGAAATGAAGGGTCAGACTCGCCTCTGCTTTGCGCACTTCGAACAAGTGCTGCTGTAACCATGGCATCACGCATTCGACCAGGAGCTGATTCACCAGTTGGGCTGAATAGAGGCGACGGCGTCGTTTCAGGGTAATCTCCTGCACCATTGCCGCCAAAGCTATTGGCAAACGAGGGTGAGGGCCCAACAAAGTCACTGCCAAAGGCCCGAACAACCTTTGGTCCGCTGATCGATCCTGGTTTGCTAGCATCTGGTGTATTTCCACCAGCATGTCCAGAAAGCTGCGTGGGACTGTCAACAGATCCACCTATGGATGGTGACTCGTTAAGTGGCCTAGGCATCAATGTTCCGGTGGGATACGATTCAGTCGGCTTCCTTCTCATGTAAGTCTTGGTTCGTAGATGAGATGGCAGATCTTCAGGCTTGTTCACGTCAAACTCCTTCATTAATTTTTGGAGCTTTGTGGGCCGTGGCTTTCTGGTCGACAAGCTTTGATCGAAGATTGGTGGCGGCTCAGGAGCGATAGGCTGCCACTTGTGTAGCTCCTGTCTAAACACATTTGTCTCATATGCTAGTAAGACTTCTGCGCCTTCGATCTTGCGAAGGTAGAACAGCATCTCTGGCATCTCGTCGATCGTACGACACAGCTGATTGCCGCTCGTGTACTGAGAAAGGAAGTCTCGGAAAGCCTGTGCTTTGTCGACGATACGGTTTAGAAGATCCTCCTCTTCTGGTTGGAATGGCAGACCAGGCATCTCATCTGCCCAATTCTGAAGGTCCTCAAGCTTTGGCCGTGCCGCGTCCCGTGGTATCTTTACACGCCAGTCACAGATTGGGCAAGTGAACATCTCGTACTCCTTGACCTTGCCGCGTGCCAGTTTGAGACACTTGGCATGATACCAGTCATGGCAAATCTCGCACTCGATCATAAGACCGGCCTCGGGCTGTCGACAGAGACAGAAGACTGGCTTCTCCTCATCATTAACTCCTGCAGGCTTCTCTTGCCCTTCGACTGGACTAGCCTCCCGTGATGCCGGTTCGACTGGTGGTCTAAAAGTGTCATTCAAGTCAAAGCAGAAGTTGTTGCGATCCTCCACGATTTTCATGTGCTGCTCAAGGATGTGTAGAGGTGCATTAGCTTTGCCGAATAGCTTCTTGCCTTTGCGCATCCAATCCTCATGACGTTTCACTTCCTTCTCGAGGTCAGCCGCACCATGAGGCTTGCCATTGAGGTCTTCCAGTCCTTTCATAACGTCTCTGACATGAGCATACGTCGGACGTTTCCTGAAGTCAGCCTCTCGACTCTTTTCTACAAGAGTTATGATTTGACGCTTTGCTTCGCGGTTTTTCGCAAGTATTGCATCCATCCGATCCAAGGTTTCCTTATTTACTGGAAAGCCTTGGCTTTGAACTTGCGAATGAAGTGCCTCGAGTTGGGGGTAGTGAACATCTTCAGCTGCCATAATTTCCCTTGCCTTGATTTCCCAAAGGTCGCCCTTCCGGACCATTTCTTGCAAAAACTCGACTTGTGGATGTGATTGAATTATGCCAAGGTCATTTGAACGTTTGAGTAGATCCCTGCAAAATTCTAGGTTTTGGTTGAGCATGTCTTCTCTAGCCTTTTCGACCATGTCACTCCATTCTGCACGTTGATGTAGCTTTTCCAGGTTCGTTAGCTCTGACATAGCAATGCCGAAGCCTCGACCCTCATCAAGCATCGCTTCGAGCTCTTCTGCTGACTTTCGCATCCTGCCTTCGAAGACATTCTTGACATTCTCGCGCCAATCATTGATGGCAACAAGCTTCTCTTGCAAGCTCTCCATCTGTGGTGCCGAGAAACCCAGTTGTTCACCGTCATCGATCAGCTGCTTCATTCTTTCAAGGGTCAATTGCGATTCGGGTTCTTTCTCCTCAGGCTTGCCACCTTTCGTCGACGACCTACGCCAAGCTTTCTCATTCTTACGGCGATTCTGTTGCTTTCGAGTCACGTAGACATTGGCTTCTTCGGCCCATTGATTGCACTTCTTAACGAAATCGACAAGATCGTCCAAGCCTTCGAGAGGATAATCGATCTTCTCGCCTTCGGCAAGCAAGTTTTGCAATGCCTTTAAGGATGGTTGGGCCTCTCCATCGAGTAAATGCTCAAGCTTGGTTTCCCAGGCTTGTGGCACGTTGGCTTTGTTAACAACCTTTTGTACTAGCTGGCGCAGCTCATGATTTGTATGTCTCACAATAACCACATGCTCTGGTCCTCGAAGTCGCTCTGATGGAGAAACCTCACAACAATCTAGCTGCTCTGGATGAAGCAAGCAACTTACTTTTCTGGACTTTTCACAACGAAATTGTGACAAGTACGTGAAAGATTTGCAATGACTGCATTGATAGTCCTCTTCCTCCAGCTCTTCGTCCCGGATGATAATGTGCAGCTCGCAGTCTTGAGGCACTTCTTCTGCGAGCGTGTCAAAAGTGCAGTCATCATGTGGATGCAGGTCTTTGTGTCGTGCAGCGAATCGCTCACGGTGGGAGAGTTCTCGGTCTCGTACCCGCTCAAGCGCTTGAGCGAGCCATTTAGCGGTGCTTATTGTTGTATCTGAGGCAGCAGCAGTAAAGAGCAGTTCCTCATGTGAGAAGCAAGGGTTTTTGCGGAACTCTTGTAGCCTTTGTACCCCTGCGTCACCGAATGGTTCCCAGTCAGCAGGCGCAAAATTCACAGCTTCATTGAAGTTGAAGCCATGATTGAATCCGGCATGGTAAGCTTGTGGGAACGTAATGACGAATTGGCCAGCGCGTTGATCAAGAGCATACACATTAACACCCGCCTTCTTGAGCTGGCTCGGCGGCAGGATTGTAACAAGCTGAAACAAGAGATCGGGTTGGGTTTCGAACAGTTCTGGTACTGCATCACGCATAGCAGCCTCGAAGGCGAGAGCGTCTGATGCAGGGATTCCGTACCATGTCTTCGTTGATCCAAAATGTTGGAAATTCGCGGAATATGCATAGTGATCCTCATTGTGCCAGCAGAAAGTCGAAAAGCACATTCCAACGTAAAGCCATGGCACTGTCATGCCGGAGATGTCTCCCTTGATGTGGCGGAAGAGAGAGTCAGGATGGAAGGGCAGGACATTCAGATTCCACGGATCTCTTGAATATTTGTCCAATGGATTCTTCTCAATTGTTGGAAAACCACTGCCGTGAGTAGTGGAATGAATATCAGCTCCATACTCAACCTCAACAGACTCAGTGATGTCCTCAACGAGGCGCCAGAACTCTCGCTCCACTTCGTCCTCGGTTGGAGATCGAGGTCCTTGACCATCCTGTTGCAGACGCGAAGCAAAATACTGTTCCTTGAAGCTATTTGCTTTTTCCTGGAACGAACGTAAGGAATAAATATTGCCCTCTTCGAAACCATATTCGTTGTTTCCAACCAAGCATTTTGAGCAATGCCATTCGTATTCGGGTAGTGAAGCTAAGGGCGGATCGACGCAATAACGGTGATAGCCTAGATCGCAGCTATCGCATACGAGTATGTTGGGTCTGTCGTTTGACTGATTACAAGTTTCGCATCGGTCGCCGAAACGCCGCACAGCTGATTTGCCTTTAGCTTGAGGGGTCGAAGGGCGCATTGTTACTATCGGTGCGTTCGGCATGTCCTTCTTTGACCTCTTAGGCCGGCGCCCATCAGCTGTGTTAATTTCCCCGTTTGTCCCATCCGAGCTATCCTCACCGTTGAGGCTCTCGTGACTCAATGCTCTTTTAAGTGGGTTGGATTTACTGCCATTTGCTGCAGGACTTCCATTGGTGAGTTGACGTGGATGCGAATGGCCATTCTGTGTACTGCCATTCACAGTTGTGAACGTTGGTCCTGAGACAATTGGTGCATGTGGTTCAACCTTCACTACTGGTGGTGATCCATGGTTGACAGCAGTAAATCCTGAAGGGCTATTCACGGAAGCGAAGCCACTGGCGTTGACAGGCGTGAAGCCTGAAGATGACACTGGTGGATGAATTGCTGCTGGCGATGGCGAAGAGATCACTTGTGGTGGGCGAGGCAAGTCTACCGACGCATGTAGAGCCATCGATGCCTGGACAGCAGGCGAGCCGGTTGGCAATATTGGCGGTGCAGATTGTGGTGGTGGAGGAGGAGCTGTCATTGGTGATTGATTCTGTGATTGCGCAGGCGCAGGAGAAAACGACGTTCCTGCTGCAGCACCATACTCGAATTCTATCTGCTGATGCACGCCTGGCCTCGCATATTTGAGCCACTCTTCATATGGATGGAGCCAGCGCTGGTAAGAATTTTTGAGAGATGTTGAGAGTGAGGACATGATCTTGCCGCTGTAACCCAAATCTCGGCCTATCTCAGCCCATTTCTTTTCTTTGCAGACATTTTGAAAGCCACCTCTAACTTCCACAGCCTTCTTGAGCTTGTAAAGATCTAACGGCCTCTTGTCGACGCTAGGGAACCGGTTCAAATGCGTTCCATATTGCTTATGAAATTTGGCGAGCTGGTCTAAGTAGTTCAAATTGGTTCTGTTGGATCCTTCAACGAGGTTTATTTCTTGCTTTCGAGTTCGGAAGTGAAACTTTTCGGAGTCTATCGCAAATCCTGGATTCCAACTGTCCGGTGGTATAATCTTGCATATACCGTACTTGCTAGCCTTTTCAGATATGCTTCTTATATACTCCATAGGATCACGAAACTCGGCTTCCGTAGGCCTATAAGTCGGGGCCTCTGGCAGGTCATAGGGTCGCCGTCTTGGAGGAGGATCGCGTGCGGAAGGATGACCCTTACGTTCCACGCTATTGAGGTCCAGCGGCCTAGGCTCACGACGAGCGCTGTAAGGAAATGACGGAGGACCGATGTGCAGGCCATTGATGTTGGGTCGAGGAGCGTTTGCAGCGTGTTTTGCAGCACTTGAGGCTGTGCCTGTTCCTATTGCCGGTGGAACAACCATGATGATGTAGTTACCCTTCCTTCAGTTCATCAAGTAGAGTATGCTAAGCGATAATCATCGGAAGGCGACAGAATTGTTGAACCTTGACAACCGGAAGTCGATATTTGTAACTGGTAGATGGTGTGCACACGATATGGTGAGAAGTTAGAAATGCGATTGATGTGGTGGTGCCGCAACGTCGGTATATGCTGGATGAAAGGCTGCACACTGCGATCAGGAAGTGCTAACTGAGCACTTCAGATACTGCTCTTCACATGCATGCAGCCTTGCAATAACTGTCACAACAACGTGGTGGAAACAAAGTCGTGCTGCTAGAGTGTCGACCGCAAAGATTATGAAGTGGGTTACGGAGAAGTGGTGAAGAAGAAGGCACAAATGATGGTGGTGTCGAGTGGATGGTACCACACTGTGCAGGCAAGAGGCGCCCCGATAGTGCGCGATCGCAGCTTGCACCTGCACTTTACACTTGCAGATTCCGCAGCGGTTCTGCTGCAAGGAGGTCGAGATTGGTTTAGCTCACTTTATTGCCTAAGGCTTCACTAGATCTTCCTAAACCTTATTTACTCTCCATCTCAAGCCCCAACTCGGTTAGCAGTTGTGAAGAACGAACTGCCTATTTTGATTCGATTAACCTATCAACCTCAAAAACGTTGCTACGATGCTCAAATTCGTTCAAGCGTTCCCATACCTTACGCAGAAGCAGTGCTGTGTGACCACAATCCAGCAACCTGAACACCCTATATCATAAATAGATATTGACGTTAATTCAATAAGAGAGTTGGTAAGCACGCCACTCATAGGCTGGCGAGCACATTATCATATCAATCGTCCGACGCGGTGGTTTTATTCTATGGCCTCAGTCGTTTCTGTATGAATATTGCACTCTTGCTTTATGTTCACTATTGGCAATGATTATCTATCGATTAATTGGTATTCGTGGAATTAGGACATTTCTACAACGTTTTCAAGGAGGGCATTAGCCAGCAGTTGGCGATGAAAAACTGGTTGCTAGATATTGGAGCTAGCCTTGACACTATAACCTGGAGACAGGTGTACTCTGTTTACTCGGGCTCACAGACGTACTGAATCCTGTCAAAGCAGCTACCACAAGCGCTTCAACGCCCACTCGTAGTGTTGGCTGCACTAAAGGAGCAAAACCCGATGAGTGATTCATTGGAACCGGCGGTAGATCCGCATCAGCGCGTCCCTCAAGATCATAGCAGTTCTGGTCCGAACAACCCAAGTGCCAGAACACGTAGGGCTGTCCTTGAGACAGATTTGGGAAATCTTCGGCGATGGTTGAGATAGCAATTTCTGAATCGAACTTCTCTCCGAAGCGCTCAGCAAAACCATGTTTGAGCAGGCTTGTAAGGTCGGGGTCGTTAATTGTCAACGGGAATGTACGAGTAGTCGTGAATGTAGGTGGTCGAGGAGCATTGCTAGCTTGACACTCCGCATTGATGATGCGGCGAATAGATTTCCGCAACTGATCTCTTGTCTCGCTCTTGATGAACCGTATATCAACACCGATTTCGATGTCGTCCGGTATGATGTTCTCTGCAACTCCCGCACTCAGGGGAACGGCAGTCAAGACAGCAGTATTGCCTGGAGCTAGCTCTCTGCTGACGACTTGTTGTAGGCGCACAATGCAATTGGAAGCCAAGACCCCAGCATCGACAGCGCGATGTGGTTGGGATGCATGCCCTCCACGTCCGTAGACTTTACACCTCATGCTTTCTGCTCCAGCCATGATAGCGTTGCTCCGAAGACCGATTACTCCAGCAGGCAGATTTGCTACCACATGTTGTCCGAAGAGGTAATCAGGACGGGGGATTTTGTCCCACAACCCGTCATCGACCATTGCCTGGGCACCGGTTCCACGCTCCTCGGCTGGCTGGAATAGTACGATCAAAGTCCCAGACCACTGATCTCGGGCTCGTGATACAAGGACTTCTGTTGCTGCAAGGAGGCAAGTCATGTGCATATCGTGACCGCACGCATGCATGACAGGCCTCTCGGTTCCGTTGAGACTCGCAGTGACAGCGCTCTGGTAGGGAAGACCTGTAGTCTCCTGAATTGGTAGTGCATCAATGTCGGCTCTCAGCAACACAGTAGGCCCGTTCCCATTCTTGAGAACTCCAACGACACTGTGACCTCCAATTCCAGTGTGAAGCTGTAAACCGTCCCATGCTGTGAGTCTTGATCGAATCAACTCGCAAGTCTGAGACTCGGTATTTGAAAGCTCTGGATATTTATGCAAATGCTTGTATAGCTCTTCATATTCCAGGAAGTCTGTAAGCATACAATTGGCAACAACATTCGAAACCCGCTCCATTATGTTGACTTACCGAGATGTCTTTCCACTGAAGACTTGGTCTACAAAGATTGACTTAGATGGTCGAGAAGACGGGAGGCTCAGCTATCACGATAGGTAGGCAAGAACTAAGCGAAATAGTCGGTAACCAAACCGAAAGACATTCGATCAACCAGTATTATCAAGGTGGCCGTGTTTACAGCGTCTGTCGCGGAAACTTCACGTCAGCTTGATTAGACTTGTGTGCAACTCTACTTTTGCGGTTTGTTCGCCGCCTCAGGCGCCTCGCCGTATCAAGTTATGACGCCGTCGGGGAGGATGTCACATCACAATCTACAGCACTAAAATGTTATTCGACGTACCGGTAGAGCTTTTGGTAAAACGATCCATCACAGCAGTTCGATCCAAGAATAGATGGCCAATAACCGAGCACCTGATGCTCTCCAAGTTGTCTTCGAGGTGCATAATCCGTACTTTTCTAGTAACCGCGTCTATCTTTGTTCACTGCATCACTCTTCATGAATCGACTTGCATGGCATTGGCATCCACGCCGTTCGCCTTGCTATCCTGTCTTTCAATCTCCACCTCGCCCATCAAACCTGCAATAGCCCCGCCACTTTGACAACCTGGACAATTATGCACAACTTCATGGGCGAATAAGTCGCACTCAATGCAGAAATGCTTGTGGCAGAACGTGCATTCGTACCTTGAGCTCCCAGCATCTTCCTCGATCCAGTCGTCCAGATCTGGAGCCGCAGGAAAAGCCCGTTGGCACGCAAAACAATGTGTACTCCGATATGCTTCGGACCACGGAACGTCGACCCAATTTACCAGCGGGAAAAGATGATGATATGACCTAGCGAGATGAGTTGACAAGATGAGTGTGAGAGTACAAGCTGGACATTCCGAGGGCAAGCCACAGACTTTCGTACCGCAGCGCGAACAGAGGTAGCCTTCCCTACTGGGACGTGAATGGCAAGCGCAAAGGGATGGATGAGGATCCACTGTCCGTGATGGAAAGCCCATCATGAGCAGGCTTGACGCTGCTTGTGCTTGTTCGAATGTAGCCGGAGGCGTTGTGACTGCCATCATGAGTTCGCGAAGATGCTGTTCATGAAGGACGATGCTGTAGCCAGAAGTATCTCCGCTGTTCGTTTTGCTGACCAATTCGTGGCATATAGCGACCTGAGCTGCCAGTCCAATCACACTTGCATGAATCTTGTCTGCGACCAGGCTGTCGACTGTGCGATGTACATCGCCTGGATCGACACTGTTGAGGGCGCCCATTACCAGAAGAATCTCACGAGTGCCATGACTCGGAGCGTGAAACAGTGCGGCACGCGCCATTTCAAGAGCATTCTCCAGTGACGGTTGGCCGCTGGGCTCCGACTTCTCAATCAGCACTCGTATAGCTTTGATGTGTTCCGTAGGATTCCCTGACATGTCACTGACAGGTTGTGCCACGCCATCGCGCATACCTATGATTCCAAGCTGCGATATGGGGTTCTGCTCGAAGTATTCGCGGATGAAAGCCACGGTGTAATGTAGCATAACAAGATATCGGGTTGGTCGAAGATCCTTCTCCTGCATACATATCGACATATCAAGCACCAGTACCAGATGCCGTATAATGCCTCGCTGCAGAGGTGTCGTATCCTTCAGCAACCTCCTCCTCTTGTCCGCCTCCGATATGCTCGTAACTGCAATGTTTCCATCGATTTCCTCTAGCTCATCCCATGTCCTCGTTAGGTCAAAATTTTGTTCATTTCGTTCGCCCGTGTCCTCCTCGCGACCGGCCCCCTCATTTTCTGGATCTCTGCCATCGGTACGCCTCCGACCAGACATCACAGCAGAAGAGAAGGATGGATGAATAAAAAAATTGGACTGGGGTGGTGGCCGCCTATCGATTTGGAGATGTGAACGCGCGTTGTGATTGGTCAAGCATGCGGTGCGAATCTAACATTATCCAAAGCAGGAAGGGTATTGCTACTGTACTTTCTGAATTGAGGTATTGTACTTAGGAAAAGCTGGATCGATATGGAAATGTTGAAAAGTCAAGGCTAAACATTATAGGAAACTCAGGAGAGGATATCCAAGTTGTCCGTGAATTTCTTCGACAATGAGCTTATTTCGTATCATGCCTTCACAACTTACACTATGGTCTTGTTAAAAGGTGCTCCTGCTGCACCCTCATAATGTGATGGTCAACCGAGACGCAACTCTGCATGGCCTTTGATATACATACGACCTTGTACTCGTTGGACCACGTTGACGATGAAATGGCGATGGTCTGCTCCGATCTTCACTACTTAGATTTACAATTGCAATGGTACGGAGTCCAAGACTGTAAGAAGGGCGCTTCTATGTCGGCTGCAGGGAATTAGGGTCGGACTATGGACGTTGAATCAGGAAATCGCAGTGCAAGCCGTAACTATTGAGATCTAATCGAGTCAGGCAAGCATTCATATTCTGTACTGTCAGCTATGTATCTGTCTAGTTATCAGACTCTTTTTCTACAGGCCAGAGCATCCACGCCAAGGCCACGACAAACTTCAGCACGGCCACCGTCCACAAGGCACCCACCACGCCCAGTTCAGTTTTTGAACATAGGCCACCCATCACGGCTCCGAGAAGCAGTAGTAAGGGCGCTGCTGCACGACGGTTTCGTTCAACGTTCTCAGTCAGGCCGGCGAAGAGCTTTGCGTCAGAGAATAAATCGCAGTATATACTTGTCAGGACGACACTGGTAAGACTGTTGTGTTCAAGTGCTCTGCTTATTACAGCTTGGCCTGCACTCTGAAAGGCAACGAGCGCGATGGGCACCATGATGGACCAGTGAAGGTCGTCCAGTTTGTCTGGGCTGGGCATCAGTGTGACTATCAGTGCTGCAACGACGACCAAAAAGAATTGGATTAGTGTTGATGTAAGAAGGACCCAGCGACGGCGAGCGGAGTAGTGTCGATGGAATCGCGCGAAAAGGAAGGAGCCGATACAAAAGCTGAGGATTGAGGTGCCAGCTTTGAGCCAGCGGGTTGAGGAAGTTGTAGGATGGCTAAGACCGAGCCCGAAGTAAATTGTATTGCCGGTTTGCATGGAGACGAAGCTGCCCCAGGCGGCGATGGCGGTGCTGTCGAGAAGTCCGGTAGTTATGTAGGTGAAAAGGAGGATTAGATCGGCTTTTTGGCGCGTGAGGGTGTGGTTTAGGTAGGACTGGACCGTAGGACGGTGGGTGGATTTGGGGAGGAGTGGTTCATCGTCGTGGGTGTTGTTGTTGGTGGTTCCATAGTTTGTGGTATTGCGCATTTTGGGGGCACTGTACAAGGCTTGAACGGCACTGGATGTGGATGTAGCTGGTGGTTGAAGTGTGTTTCTTGTCTGATGAAGTAGGTACTCAGCTATGAATCACGAGGGAACAGACACGAATATTATCACCAGAGCTAATATTCCGTACAGCTCCGAAGCAATATTGATTTAGGATGAAGCCATCGTTAACGAGGGCGTGACTTAATGTTTAGCCGAATCCGATTGGTCATGTACAAGGTGGATACCCGGCAGAACGATGAGACGACATCTCCCGGGCCTTTGCTCCGTCATTGACTAGGAAACTTTCCACCATGAGCTCAGAAGCTCGCATCACCTCAACTCCGGCCAATGACGGTAGTGCCGGTAGATCAGGACTGGGTAAATGCTCTACCTGGGCTTCGCGGCTCAAGTACTATGCTTCATAATGCGGCTATGATATAAGCTCTTGCTTCCCTTACCTGTCGTGTCTTGACCACTCCAGCCCCATCATCGTCGTTCATTGATCACCTTCTCTCATTTCGTGCGTTGAAATTCTACTCAACATGCAGCTCATCAAGCTTTCGGCCTTGTGCCTACTGACTCTTGCAGAGCTTGGCGTTGCTGGAAGAGTGCCGTACTGGGCTCAACAGCACCTCAAGGGCGACCCCTCTGCTGCCGTCAAGGCTCATGGACCTTACAATCCTAAGCATAAGGACAAGTACGACCACAAAATTGACTCTGAAGGCGATCGTCTAGACCCATTGCCTTACAGGAATGGAGACGGAGCATCGGTTTTGGGACCATGGAACAAGGAGCGAAGCAGGCAAAATCCCGATATGGTTAGACCTCCGTCCACAGACCACGGTACTATGAAGAACATGAGGTGGAGTTTTGCCGACAGTCACATTCGAATTGAGGTGAGTGATGCCACTTCGCCAGTTTCAGCACTTTTAATATATAACAGGAAGGAGGCTGGACCCGCCAAACCACTATCCGCGAGCTACCTTCCAGCGTTGAACTAGCCGGCGTCAACATGCGACTTGACGAGGGTGTGATCCGTGAACTCCACTGGCACATCCAAGCTGAATGGGCATATGTTCTCGAGGGCAAGGTCCGTATCACAGCTCTGGATCTCGAAGGTGGCAACTTCGTCGACGAGCTCGAAAAGGGCGATCTGTGGTACTTCCCAGCCGGTCATCCTCACTCACTCCAAGGCATGTCACCAAACGGCACAGAATTCCTACTCATCTTCGACGATGGTCATTTCTCCGAAGACTCGACTTTCCTTCTTACAGATTGGCTTGGTACGCTTCCCCTCCACCAACACCTGACTCCTTCTGTAGCGCCACAAAACTAACTGCCCATGGTGCATGCAGCTCACACCCCTAAATCCGTGCTGGCCGAAAACTTCCGCATAA
>Ga0068618_1000191_pt1 | contig 15040 bp, 13 predicted proteins | sample InSIn2SAF170_2_FD_77423 | JGI IMG/M metagenome (GOLD analysis project Ga0068618, IMG submission 77423) | Clean room microbial communities from NASA Spacecraft Assembly Facility at Jet Propulsion Laboratory, Pasadena, California, USA -... ...
TACCATTGGCTTAATGCCACTACGACGAGCAGCTGCTCAAACAATGGAAGCGAATAGCTTCTAAAATGTTCGATGCTCGATGAAGCATTAGAAGAACATCTGTGATATAGTACAAAAATCAATACAAATGTATACATACACCTATATCTCCTATTGCCTTTTCCTTGTTCTCCCAGACCTACACCACTCAGTACATACGTACCGTAGTTGTCCAGTCACAACCATGAGTGTACATTTGAGAACGAAGTCTAGAATCTTGCTTGCAGGGTACTCGGTACAGTACAAAACCTGATGTAATCCTTGCACATGTGATGCTTATCGAGATACATCACTGGAGTCGGAAGTATCCAAATGCACAATCGAAGAATCTGAAACTGGAATACCCCTGAGCGAAGCGAAGCCTGAAAAATGGGACCGCGGAATGTTGAATACCTGTCCAAGGCAGAAACAAATGCCAAGATTCACGAACAATTTTGTGCGAACAACCTTTCCCAAATAGGCACAAACTGCGCTTCACCATCTCAAAATTCCATCTTCACGATAGTAATTAACTTGTTGAATTCAACACAGGCGCAGGATATACACTTCTTTGCGACCGCTCCGTCTTTTCTCACAACTCATCCCAAATACAATACAACCAACACAAAATGGCACCATCACGACCTGTCGCGCCAAAAGCGGTATGTCTACAGCCTACGCAACCTTCCACTTCTCAACGGACGCAAAGATGAAAAGGTCATTTCATACATGAAGAGTGGGATTTAAAGAACCACATCCCAAAAAACTGCTTTGCTGTTCACGCCTTGCTCTCTGTAGCAGGCACATCACCACACTCACCAATTCATCCAAAGAAATATCCATGTGAACAGTAGGCTAAGAATATTTCTATACAGAACGCCGGCGCTCAACGAGGCAAAGCCCAGAAGGGAAAGGTTACTAAGAAGGTACGTACACCCACACACCTCTTTTTCCTCCTCAAGAAAAGAGGTAGACAGAAGGAAAAGTATTAACAACATGGCGTCTCGCAGTACACAATCAACTGCTCCCAGCCCGTCTCAGACAAGATCTTCGACCTAAGCGCCTTCGAGAAGTTCCTGCACGACAAGATCAAGATCGAGGGCCGAACCGGTAACCTCGGTGAACAGATCTCCATCTCTCAGGCTGGAGACGGCAAGATTGAGGTTGTGGCTCACATCCCTTTTTCTGGTCGGTATCTTAAGTACCTGTGAGTAACCACCACCACCCTGCTGTTCACTTTGCTTGGCAAGAAAGAATGAAGTGTCTGGTTCAGTTGAGTGCGGTGCTAATTGTGGTTGTGTTACAGGACGAAGAAGTTCCTCAAGAAGCAGCAGCTCCGTGACTGGCTTCGAGTTGTGTCGACGAGTAAAGGCGTGTATGAGCTAAGGTTCTTCAATGTCGTTAATGACGAGGGTGATGAGGATGATGAGTAGATGTGTGTTGGACTGAGTTATCAAATACGATTTGTCCACTAGTGAAGGAGTACCGACTTTTCCTAAGCCGTGGTTTATGACCACTGAGCCGTTGGTTGGAGTGGTGCGAAGCATGGATCGTCATTGCTGTAGACGTCGCTTACTTTACGTGCTGTCATGCCATGCACTAGGAATGGTGGCACGGCGGTGATCGAGAGATGCTGGTATCTGCGGAGGAGATATGTCTGTCAGCTCAGCTCAAGATTCTCCTTTCTCTCAACGACAACCACGTTCTACGCTGTTTGAAGAGGTAGATGACAACCAATGAAAAGATTACTTCGTCTAGACACTGCCCCAAGGTTTCCTCTTGAAAATCGTGTAGTCCTGCTACTGTAATACTTTGATGCAGCGCATATAGACTATTACGCTTCACGGCATGGCAACATGCCTGCCCACCACCCATCCATATCTAGGTAACCACCTCTAGTATCCCAAGCAAGGAACTGCCCGACTCACCCCATGCACACACCCAAACCAAGGACTTTCCTTTACGCATCCCTATCCGCATCCACGCTTCCAACACAATCCTATATCCTCCGATACAAATGCAACTGATACCTCATACTCTCCAACTCTACCGCATACCTCAATTCCCTCCTCCTCTCAATACGATACCACACCGAGTCCTCCCCTTCCACCTTCATCCACTTTGCCTGTTCTCCTGTGCCCGCCACACTCAGTAACGTGTGGTCAAGGAGCCATTTCATTGGATACTTCTTCTTCGTCGTCTTCTCCGTATCAACGGACACATCATTTGCAGGGTTCTTAGAGGATCCGAGTTGGATCTCAGAGTAGCTCCCCGGACTATCGACGACGAGGAGGTGGCTATGCCGCGACATGAGGTCGGTCAGTTTGAGGAGGAAGGAAGTTGTTTTGGGGAGGGAGGTGGTGAAGAGTTCGTTTAGGGTGAACATTATTGTGCAGAGGGTTGTGTTTTGTATTGTTTGCTGTATGGCATCATTGTCGTCCCAGGTTAGGACGTCTTGGTGGATGAAGGTGATTGTTGGTTTTGAGGGGTCGGGGAGGAGGGGGTTGTTTTCGGGGCGGGCTTTTGCTGCTTCACTGGCGTAGGAGGAGAGGGGGGGTGGTGTGGAGAGGGCGGAGGAGAGATTTGTGATTGGTGTGCTCCAGTTGGCGATGTCGATGGCGGTGATTTGGAGGGGAGTTTTGAAATTAAAGTGTTTTTGGGCGGCGGCGAGGGCTATGATTTCTGCGCCGGCGCCGCCGCCTATGCATATTACTTTTGTTGATGGGGAGTCTGAGGCGACATTGTTTGAGATGTTCTGGCTGATACTCGGCTTCTGATTGGGTTCAGTGTTTTCCGGTATTGTTGTCGTATTGCAGTTGTCAAGGAGAAATCTTCTGCTAGGATGAGTTAAGATATGTGAGTAGCCGAGAGCACGAGCAGCGCTCCATCGAAGGGCATAAGCTTGTAGATACGAGGGTTGGCCAAATGCAGAAGAAAAGTCACGGTTGAAAAGATGGCCTTTTACCTCTTGCGTTGCTTGCTTGAGCTGCTCGGTCTCGCCAGCGATTGGAAATGCAATTGTGAATGTGTTGAGAATGACTTGCTGAAGCTCGAGGGGGAGGGCATGAAGCGTGGAAGGCATAGCAGATTCATCTCCACTTTCATGTCCACCATCGAGCTGCTGCTGTCTTTTTGTCGATCGTGCATTTCGTTGAGCCTTGCTTTTACTTGGAGGAGCCATATTCACGACACAGAAAGTGAAAATCAGAAATTTTTACTGTCGTACGACGACGGGATAGTCTCTTCGGAACTTTCAACCTTGATCCGATGTCTGGTGAACTTTTTTCTGGGTTTTGTACGCACTCGGAATTATGTCGAAAATGTTGTACAACATTCACTTGTCTCACGACTTGGAATGAGGATACAATGTTGACATAAGACAAGTGTTTAGCATCTTTAGATTTTCAGTGATCAATCAGAGTTTGACGTACAAAACCACGAACGATCTGCGCAACGTGGACGTTACTACTTGACAGCAAGCCTGCTCGTTACCAGTAGCAACTAGCACAAGATGCTCTCGGTTCGTTGGCCAGTGACCTTTCTAGTTGTGAAGACTTCCCCTTCCCTACTGACTCAAAGAGCTGCAGTATGTGTAAAGGCTGATGAATAGTGAGAAGTGTCATCGGTTGGTCGTCTGGCTAGGATTAGCGACCAGCAGATGGTGTCGTCGCGGCCGATTGCTGGTGTCCCGTGACTCAAAAGTCGTATTGCATACCAAACCAATAACGTAACTAGTTTGGTATACTGTAGTCTCGATTGCTCACGAACATGGACAAGGATTTTTAGTGGACCACTGGCGCATTCAAGTGGGCATTGGTATCTTGCTTCGTACTTGTACGGTACAATGTTCCTTGGCTTATCCAATGGTCATGCCTACTACAGTTTTCCTGATCAGGTTCATGGGTCTGCCTTGTTATTCACGTCGTCTAGGACACAGCGGTGTGGATCATGGGTCGATGAGGGAGGAAGTAGAACCCTATACCTGCCAGTAGGTGATAACGTTATTGCGCTTGAGCGTTCAGAAATCGATCCTGGTGGAGAAGGCGTTAAGAAAATGGACTGTCGTGTCACTGCTGGTGGACGAATCCAGGTTTTTACAGCTGCAAAACTCCTCAACTGCAGCGGGAGTTCTCGTAAACACTGCACTGGCAACGCCAAGTAAAGTGAGTTTGGAGTGATCTGGCATTGAAACAATGGTTCTTCCCAGGAGTCAAAATGAAGTTGACTGGCCAGTCCGGGGCTAGTCGAGGCCGCATCATGCATCCTGCATGATAAGCGTGCACTAGCGACTACTTGCATTATCGAAGGGGGGGGTCAGAAGGACACATGTTTTTCTGCCCATGTACCTACATGTACATGTGGTATGCCAGAGAGGAGAAAACAGCTTTTATGTTTTCCGTATGATATCAATATCGAATAATGATGACGACCAAACACGGATGTCGACGGCCACTACCAAAGAGAAATTCGCAATCTCTAGATAGGCTGAAGAATCTTGATAAGTGAGTGCAGATCTAGTTCAAAGCCAGCGAATGCTCCGTGCCAAAGGTATTTGCCGAAGTTTGGCATTTGACAGCAACTTATCGATCCGAAGGGCCTTCATTTGACATTTCCGGAGCACAGACCGTCCTTGACACTGCATCGACGAGGGGATAAATTTATCGTTTTGCGGGTGAATTATGCTGTTCAAGTTGATGAACGCAGTGTTTGTGTTGCATCTCTGATGATGGTTGACTTTCGTGCCTGGGCAAGTCAATTCCTAGCGTAGCCGATAAAGGTTCAGGGCGTGCTCAAGCTTCAACTATGAATGCCATTAAGCCTAAACAAGTCAGGATAAATGCCACTAGATAGACAAGCGCAGGCCGGCCAGTTGATTGACCATCTGCGGTTCCGCTTCTGCGCACGCGGCTTGGGGCTTGTGCAGCTGAATTGAAAGGTCACAGGAACAAGTGCAGGCCGTAACTTGGGGCATGCCCCGAATCGTTCTTGGTACCTGGCCTGGTCCGCTGCTGGCACTTTGGCCTCACCACGCATCTTTCATACTACCCGTCTTCTTCTCTCCCACCTCTCGTCATCTCTAAACCACCTTCTATACCAGTCATCTGGTCAAAGTCCTTCTCGTCGCACAAGTCGCTATTTGGCTCCTGTTCTGAAGAGCGATCGCTTGGTAGATCTCTCTTCCAGGTAGCCGTCCGCTCCTTCACTTCACGACCCCGACGAGTTGGACCTACGATCTCTACACCACAAAACCTCGCACTCGACAATCTACCTATCGACTTCAGAACATTCATCGCACGTTTCGTAACCTGGTGGTTAGCAATTTTTGTTCGCGACGATTCGATCCCTTCCAGAGTGGTTGATCCACAACTTCAAATGGTCATCAAAAATTGAAGGATAAGAGCCACTGCACCATAGGGCACAACACTCGACAGTGAAAAACTGTGACATGGCTTCACTGTCACTGCCGTCGCCTCCCGCAAATTTCGATGTTTTCACTAGTAATAGCCCTCCTCGACATGCCCGCAAGCATTCTCGAAATCCGACTGCAGCCGCTCCACTTCCCTCATTCACCTTCAATCCTGGTGCTCCGACGGACGAGAACAAGATAAAGCATGACGACGAGGAGAATATAGCGCAGATGGACTCAGTTGCGACCGGCCATATGAGAAAACTCTCGAGGCCGGCACCATTGCCAGAGTTCAAGTTTAATCCTGGTGCTGACATTCCAATCGTTCGAACTCCTAGTCCTACCCATCCTGTTCTGGAGGAGATGGCCCTCAATCAGCAACGAGTCAGCAGATCTGCTCGACCTGCGCCACTACCAGTTTTCACCTTCAATCCTGATGCTCCATCGGGACATCTGTCAACGAGTCCAAATAAGACCGATACAGAAATGGACGGCGGAAAAGCGGGTGGACATAAACGAGCAGGTAGTGAATTTGTCGGTGGTGCACCGGATAAGCCCAAGTTTGTGACTGCGAGCCCCTCCAAGCATGAAGCCAAACCCAGTGGTCCGCCGGTATCTGCTTCTGGTAGAGGAGGCCATTCTCATCGACGTTCCCAAGCTATTTCAATTTCCGAAATCGATACATCCGATCTCATCAAGCAACATGCCCTTGCTAAGGCACGTGCTCCCTCAGGGCCTACCACACCGAATGAAAGTCAGACCTCGTTTCCACGCGCTAGTCCAGCTCAAAGATTTCCTATCCCTTCTGCCACACGTTCGCCTCCAGGATCACCACAAAGGAGGCGTAGTGCATCAGCAGCCCGGTCCCGTACGGTGGACTTTTCAGAACGAGTTGACGTTATTCCACGGCCCTTGTCAATGATTTCTTCGGAAACTGAGCGAAGTAGTTCTACCATCTGCGGCCATTCAGTCACAAATAGCATCAGCTCAATCGTGAGTCCACCTCCTGCTAGCCCGCTCGAATCTTTGGCACCGATTAGTCCACCAGTCTTTGACCTGACAGCAGCGAAGAGACCTAGCACTGCAGATGCTACGCTGCTCTTTTCTAATGTCAGTGAGGACAAAACTGAAGGCCTTTTGACCATACCCAAAAGACCCTTATCTGCTTGCGAGTCACCTATGGTATCCTCGAGTGGAAGTCCACCCCCCAAGAAGAAACATTTCTGGTCTGCAAACAACAATGATTCAACCCCAACTTCAACTCCAAAACATGAGGAAGCAGATCCTTTCGAGGAGAAGAGCACAGCGGCACCTCCTGTAGAACCAGAACCAGAACCAGTCCGCCCGAAGACTGCTCCGGAGCGACCAAACTACCGACGCCGAAAATACCATACGTGGACATCAGGCATTTTCTCCAAGAAGACAAGACATCGGACATCAAAGGCGAAGTCTCGCAGGTCACCCACACCTCCTTCGCTTCTCAGGCAAGATAGTGATAAGGCCAACGAGATCTTTGATGCCGATGACACCGTTGTGCTCCGTCAAAATCCTTCGATCGACATCCCTAAACAACCTCTAGTGACACCCGTTGTACCACTCCCACTCAACACTCCTTCTTATGCTGATTTGACCAGTCCGGTCATTGATCTTGATGCAGCTTTCGATGCATATGACGGCTCACGGCATTCGGAGGATCAATCAAGAAGCACAACAGCGAAGATTGCCAAGCTGCATAGCAGTGAAAGACGAGGAGTAGTGGATGCTTTTGGCATCAGTCATCGAAGAACGGAGAGTGCTCCATCTATGTCACCGATAAACAGGTCATCACTGTTCAATATGACGCTCCATGGGAGCACTGTGTCACTGAGCGAAGACGTTTTCGACGAGCAAGAAGAAGACAATTTCTTAGCACACGAAAAAGAAGTCAAATCAAACTCTTTCAGCGCTAAGGCTGTAGCGGAAGGAAAGGCCGGCAGCTCCGAAGACGGTCTGGGTTTGGCGAACTTACCAAGTCACGTTGATGGTGTGGTTATCATCGATCCAGAAACAGAAGCTGAAAGCGAAGATATGCGCTCGTCCAAGTCAACCATTGCAGCTCCAGTGTTGGCAGCAGAGGATCTTCCCAAGCGACCTGCTACCTCACCAATGTCGTTTGCGTATCCTAATCCTCAGTCAAATTATGCGTCCTCAACTGAAGGTAGAAATACATCTGCTTCGCTAATCTCGTCGCCAGATGCGGACCATGTCTCCTTTGATATACAATCACGATCTCGCCGCTTGTGTGAGCTAAACATAGAACATGTTCAACCTTCTACCGATGATCTGCCATCACTCAGTGACAGTGTGTCAAGCAGCATGCCACGAGTATCTGGCCCTGGCAACGTTCGACCCTCTTTGGAGCAAAGGTCGCACTCCATGTTTGTGCCTGGATCACCAAAACCTTATGAAGGCTGGAAGAGGAACAGTCTTGCAAGTCTCAATCGCCTTATACCTGGTTCTGCACATGGTAGCAAACTCAAGTTCGAAGCTGTCGTAACGCCAAATGAGGAGAAAACGAAGAAGAAGCCAAGTCGTATCAGCAAGTTAATGCGCTTCTGGCGATCCAAAGAGGCTAAGGTGCCAGAAGAATAAAGATTGGTCTTCTACCCAGCCTCTTGACAACAAACCACATACCTAACGACGTTTTATGAATTGAATCTTGGGGCGTTTTGGTGGATGTTTTTACTACAACGAGCTTCGAGCACATTCTCCAGCATCATGGTTGACTTTTTAGCCTTCGACTCTCACCTCGTTTGCAATTGCAGCGTTTTCACATACATTCAAGCCTTGAGACATGATTATCCTGACTCAGTGGCCACTTTTTTGCAACACACTCGTTATTAGCTTTTCACACTAAAAGCAGCACATTACGCATTTTCGACGGCCGGTTTTATTGAGGCAATTTAAGGTTTTTGTTCACGGGGTCTCCATGATCAGCATGAGAGGAGATACATAGGAGAGGAAGAACCTCGTATGAGAACGAACGCAATGGAGAAGAAGAAGAAGAAGAGATTAGGTATTTTAGCTACTACTATAGTAGATGAGCCAAGAGCTCTTCATAGCTCTTCGTACTAGATCAGGCTGATCTTGGCTCATATCATGACTGGATGAACGTGAATACAATATATCTTGCATTCCGCCCGAACCATATCCATCCATCTATTTAAGTATCTATTTCCTATCTTGCTTCTAGTTCTTGTGTTGTAGTGTCAATCGCCAATGGTTGCAAATATGCTCAATGAGACTGTTACATAAGCGTTGGCCACGGCATCTAACATAGGTATCTACATGTGTCCGTGTGTTCATGTATTTATTCATTCGGTCGTTTGGTTATTCACACTACTCGTACACAACACCACATCACATCACAAATCGAAGCGAAACGAAGCGAAACGAATTAACATGCTTCTTTTATCAGCGCTATATGTACAGTACCCACAGGACGACTTACACCTATATATAGTACGTACTTACACTCATATAACACTTACTCAGTAACGTATATGTACTGTACATATTGACCGACATCCATACCCTGAGTAATAAAATAACATTATTTCCAACACTCCTGCCCTAACCTACTACTCATACTCTATCTGTCCCTTCACTCTTCCACTCATCCTTATAGTTCCCCAAGGAATAACTATGACCACGCTACCAGGCATGGTAATAAACAGAATGAGAGCATAAAGGGGCGGATAAGCAATCGGTCTATTGAGGTAGGATAGGTAGTGAGCTCAGAGACGTTGAAATGTTTGACTGACAGCGTTGGTATTGTACGGTAGAGATTAGTAGTCGGCGAGTAGAGTACCGTAGATGGTAATATGCTTGGTTACTGGGATGAATTATGGGTGGTGCCCTCTGAGTTATGGCCGGGGAGATTGTGTCAGAAAGAGTTAATAGCATAGAATTTGCATATTGAATGATATTGATAAACTTGACTTTTCAAAAAACCGTTTCAACAATTTCTGTTACTCAATGACCATGGATAACAACGATTTTCCCTAACCTGCCAAATAAAATGCGCCATACCAGCATACCTATAACATCAATTGTTTACTCTTTCCGTTAGACGGCCCGTCCTTTTCCATTGGATACGTTTACAAAAGAGTAGCACCAAACATGCTTGAAAGGAAGACGACAGCGCAGACCAGAGGAGCGTAGCTGGACTCGGCTGGTCGATACATGGCCGAAGCAGCGTTTTTAGCAGTAGAAGTAGAGCTGCTGCTACCGCTGGAACCAGTTTTGGTGGCTTGACCACTACCGGCAGACGCGGTACCTGTCGAGGCACCTCCAGCGTTCTGAGAACCAGCACCATTAAGACCTGGACCAGTGCCGGCACCTGAAGTCATGTACGTCTTGGCAGCATCTGGAATAGCCGGAAGCGTGTCATTCATGACCAGCCAGTTGGGGGAAGAATAGGCTGGGCAGCCAGAAGCACCACCAGTGGAATTGTAACCACCGTTACCTGATGGGTTGGTAGTGTTGGCAAAAGCGGTCTTGAGAGTATTGAAATCAGGTCTGAGAGAAACGTTGTTGTTGCTGATAGTGACAAGACCGTACCCGCTGTCTTCGTTGGAGTACTCATAGACAAGACCACCAGAGTAGACACCAGTCATCTCAGTGTTGTACAGAGCCGCGACTTCACCAAAGTCACGAGTGTTTGTGACGCAGCCGTATTCAGAGAGGAAAATAGGCAGTCCGTAACCAGTAAAGTTCTTAACCTTCTGATCCCAACCAGAAGTAGTGAAACTGCTGGGATCACACCAAGAATAGTCGTTGAAAGCGAAAAAGTCGGATCGTTCATCAGAAGTGCCGCAGTTCATGTACTCGGCCATCTCCAATCTGTTCTCTTGAACATCGGCTGCTGAGTAACCGACAGGAATTGTTCGGTAACCACGGTTTCGAATGTACTGTCGGATGTCACGGGTTACAGCCTTGACATATGGAGCAGCAGCTGATGACGCGGGGTCATTGACGACCTCGTTGCCGGAAAAGAAAGCCAAAGTATTGGTGTAGTTCGCAAACTTGTCAACAGTGGCGAAAACACTCTGGAGGTAGGCGGCATTGTAGGATGGATTTGGGTTAGCCCTATTGATGGAATATTTGGGAGTGTTGACGTCCAAAATCAGGTAGATGCCAGCAGCTGCCAGAGCGGTCATGCACTCATCGTGGTTGGCTGTGTTGTCAACAGTGTAGACACGAATAGCATTCAGTCCCAATTGTTGAAAGTATGCGATATCTCTTTTGCAACCTGCAGCGTCGGCAATAGGATCGGCAACATCGGATGAACCACCGGGTTGGTAGTCGACACCTCGGATGTAGAAACGTGAGCTGCCAGCGAAGAAGGCTGTCCTGAAGTTAGTAAAGGTCAGACGGAGAGAGGATGTCTGTTGGCTCACCATTTCCCGAGACTGTAACGGCAGGGAGACTGCTTGCTCGTGGCTCCAGAGCCACGGCGGCAGACAGAGCTGCAAAGGATAGAAGAGCTGCTGAGGTCTTCATGGTGCTAATGCGAGTTGATTCACCAAAGAAACTTGTGGTAGTGACGAGTGTTTGCGTCCAACGACTGAGTTGGGAAATAAGTTGGAAACTTGAACGACCGAAGGGATACCAGTTGAGAAGTGGTTAATTAACAATCACCACAATAGTAGCGATTTGGTGGTAAGAAACTTGAATATAAAAAAACGGCGACTGAAACGAGAGGCAGTCGCACTGATTGTCCAAGTGACAAGAAGAAATCAGCAAACAGGTAGGAACGAGTATCAACCGAGAGGCAAGTAGCAAGTAGGGGCAGGAACGAAAGGAAATAGATGTGAAAGCAACCTTCCGCATCCCAACAGAAGCTGGAGCAAAGGCTGGAGAATGTTCGGTTGTGGCGGACAATGGTGGCCAGCCAGTTCTCGATGCACGTTTGGTGGAGTTTCACTTGTTGCTTCGAGATTCGAGCTTGACCAATAGACGTGAACTTGGTCGGCTACTAAGATTCATCCCTGCCAAGACCGTCGATTACTTTATGATTTGGTTTCAAGATACTTTATGGCGCAGCTCAGCAAAGGCTGATGTTGTTCATGCTCTTTGCAACAATAACGTTCTCTATTCATGCGCGCCCTCAACACATTGTGAGGAATGATATATTCCCTACGGATTGTAACACCTGTTTTTCCGCTCTCCGTCTCTTGCCGTCCGGTATGGATGCCAGAGGGAGCCAAGGTGATGGTGACGAGCCCCGGCTGCTAGTGAGATTGGCGGGCACTAGCCAAGTACTCAGCCACACCCGATCTCAAAGGGGTACTCCAAAAACGGTGCTAGATCACGTTTGCAATCTTAATACGAGTACAGAGAACAGTCTCACTGGAACTGCCTCTGCTTGTGTCACTGGCGGACATTGCTTGATCGAAGCAGCGATTTACTTGGCGAAACGTATTCATTTGCGACGTTACGTATGAAATATGATCGTTCCTGTCGTTGAGCTACCATGTCGTATCTGCATAGAACACCAACAGGAAAGACAGGCATTCTAGCGGCCTATCCCCAGTCCACAGTTCTATGAAGGCTGTCTCAATCAATTACTAGCAAGCTCGCGGAGCACCAAACGCAGAACACTTGTTTGTGATTGAGTCTGATACTCAGACATGCTGTTGCAGGGTCAAGTCTTATCCCTAGAAGAGACAACGCCCTTAGCAGGTTCTGCAATGATCATCTTGCTCTGAACACGGAACTTATGCTCCAAAGTGCCCACGTTATCCAATAAGATGTATAGGCATCGGGGACAGCGGCTCATGCGTGGTTGGCCGCGATGTGATGCTTTCTATACGAAATATGTCGTTGCCAATCAAGGATACAAGGCCGCGGTTGAACACTAACCAGTGCGTGCGCCACTGCTACCATTGGTGGCATCTTGAAAAAGCGATTCTCAGAGATAAAGGCTCGCATGTTTTACGCTCTATCGTGGACCGTTATGCCCACAAGCAAGGGCATACCAAGGAAATTTGGGGTTTCGCCTCCACCAGGACTCAGGCAAAGAGGTCCATGAAGCCGTGGCATTGAACGGGTTGTTGTGCTGCATATCGTTCAACGTTATCTCCGTCCAAGGATGTTCGCAAATCTGTGTCCTTCGTTGGTCGCTGGTGGTTGGTAATGGTATAGATGCTTCGGCCCCCGAGATCAAAGCTTCGATTATCGCCGGTTTTCGATTCGTGCTCTGTGTCACGTTGGGGCTTCAGAACTCGACAATGTCTTCGATACAGGCTAACAAAAGCAGCATAGAGAAACATATTCTTGTATTTGCGGCTCATTGACTGCTTAGGCAGAGATCTGTGCCGGACGTGTAAATTTGACAAGGGTTTCGGTGCAACGACTCTTTGGCATATACTGTAGTTAGACTTGCATGAGATTGGGCAGCAATGTCGATCAGATGTCCATGATATTCCAACTCGAATGTGTTAGATATATGCCGGCCATAACAATAGCCATGAGATTGTTGTTGATCGTGGTTCTTGGTTGTGAGATTGGCCGGCACTGTCCGAATGCCTTGAAACTCACCAGAGTGGACATGATAATTAAGTCTCTTCATGCCACCCGAACACACTGTTGATGATTGCAAAGGTGATTGACTCAATATCCACATTTTAGCACTCCTGTATGTAGGCCGCTGGCACAATTCTCCTCTCACCATTCTTCTCAACATCGGCCCACCCATCACCTGTTCCCATCGATATCAGAACCAATTTTTCGCCTTCCTCCATATCAAACTCGGCAGCTGACTGAGCTGTGTACGGATATAGAGCCTCGCAATGCTTCACTTTTTTGGCTCCTCGACGCGGCGCGACCACTGGTCCTTGTTTTCTGAGAGCGTTTATCGATGTGAGCGACGCCGATGAATTAGAATAGGTGGATGGTGTTCGCTCAGGCCGTGGCCTTGTCGCGAAGCCCGGAACGGACGCGATCTCTTCAAAATAAGCTGTTGGTATAAGTCCTTCTTGGCCATAACCAGCCTTAATCTTGGTCCACCCGCCGTCTGGAAGTGTTAGTTTGATGCCTCTTCAAAATGATAGGCACTTACCATCGGGTTCCAGGATCTCAAATTCTTTGCCTTCAGTGATGGTAACTTCGCTTGCATCTCTTGCTTCGTATGGATATATCATCCTACCTCTTTTTCTTCCTGTGGGTGACGAAAGATCATCTGTAGAAGCACCGACGTAAGCCATAGGTGGTGGCGCAACGATCCGATTGCGGCGCGGAGCGCTTGAACCCGCGGTTGGTGGTGTATCTGCAAATGGCGATACTGAATCTCCTGCAAGCTCTGGGACAGATCTTGGTGTGCTAGACACAGATCGCGTGGCAGTCTTTGCATAGCCAGAACTAAGACTATTCATAGTATCCTGCCTGGTCAGAGACGGCGCCGTGCTCCCGTTTGAGGTGGGCGCTGGTGCCTCAACTGCCGCACTTGCGGCTGCTTGCCTTTCGCCCTTTAGTTTCTTTCTCTCTTCCTTCGTCTGCTCGCCAGGGCATTCTGGAGGTACTTTCATCTGACATTTACTGTGGCAAGTGAAGCCACAATCTGTGCATAAGAATCCCTTGGCACTGAGACCCCATATTCGATCCCCACAAAGATCACAGTTCGTCGGAATTTTGAAAGTTTCTGACTTGAATGGATGACTCTGGCCTCGTAAGCTTAGATCACCGACGATTGATGTGATGGTAGATGTCTCTACTTCAGCCGTCATTCTTTGTCTTTCGATAGCGTGAAGTGCTTCCTGCACAGCAAATTGCGATCGTACACAGTCGACTTCGTCCCGTTTGTCCTTGCCCGCTCGGATATTCTCGCGAGCTTGCTTGACATTGTCCAATTCCCTCCTTTTCTGCTGAGATTGGACTTTCATTTCGCCGACAAGCGGTTTGCTCTTCGTTAATATGTTTCGTAAGAAGATTCTAGCTGTGTCGTCTGTTGCCATAGCGTCTGTATCAAGCCAGACAGGAGATGGTTCGAACACAAAATCAGGAGGATCTTGCCACTGTACAGCATTGTGGCGAACAAACATTATACCGTCGAGCTTTGGATCATTTCTCGGTATCTCAGCAGTCAACCGCTTCATGTGCTCAGCGCTCTTTTGCAGAGTCGATGTTTCGAGTGCAGAGGCCAGCGTCCAGATAGCGTTCAATTTCGCAACTCTTGTCTCGTTCAAGTCTTGCAGGGAGTCCAGCAGTTCGGGCACATATTCATGGTAATAGCACTCTTTCAGTTTGTTCGTGACGTTGATGCCGATCAGATATGTGTTCTTTGCATTGTTCATCTCTATGAGATGCTGATTGTACGCATTGGCTGCCTTGGACTTGCCATAGTCGAATGCACTGTCTTGTTTCTTGCGTCGGCTCTCTAGTTCGGCGCACACGGAGTCGTATTTGTTCTTCATCTTCTTCAGGTCACCATACGAATTGTCTCTTTCCTTGACCAGTTTGGCTGAATATTCTGCATGACTCTTACGAAGTTCGTCGAGCTTGTCTTGGTTGTATTGTAGAGGCGCAGCACTGAGGTTGGTAAGGTCCTGAGCGAATTTGTTATGCTCAGCTGCA
>Ga0068618_1000195_pt1 | contig 14930 bp, 12 predicted proteins | sample InSIn2SAF170_2_FD_77423 | JGI IMG/M metagenome (GOLD analysis project Ga0068618, IMG submission 77423) | Clean room microbial communities from NASA Spacecraft Assembly Facility at Jet Propulsion Laboratory, Pasadena, California, USA -... ...
ACAACACTTTTAGGGACTTAAGAGCCCTTGGTTTATGGACATTTATGATTGGGGTTGCAGTGCCCGAAATTGTTTATAACAGTTGCCCCCTAAAGCATGAGGTCGTTAATTTGTTGATGTTGGGTGAAATGTTTTATCATGAGGGTCTGAAGTTCTTTCAAGCTGGAATGAGACCTGTAATAAGATACAATACAATACATTATCTTCATAATATTTTCATAATCTAGCTAAGGCGGGAATTCCCATGCTCAACTTTATAAATTCATTTTCATGTACATGAGACAGACAATCGTCTGAGTGTAGACTGATGATTCTGGTAGAGCCATCATCCCTTAGATTGGATGATTATCTGTGCAGCAATGATGTACATCTGATGTCTTTATTCTCCTGAATCTATATCGTAGCCCAGATGGATGAAACTAGATCCGGAATCTTCAATCTCGTTCGATCTTCACTCAAAGTACAAGTCGATCCATGTGAGAGGTGTTTTGGAGTCAAACATGGAAAGACATCGCCTGATTACTAGCCAATGATGGAAGCTATTAATAGGTGCGAGAGGAATCACCGATAATGATGATGACCCTCAAGGTACTACAGTACAATTCACGTGGTGTGAATAAAGGACTTGGCGTTGAACACCACGCAAAATCTTTCGGTCGAAGGCCAGTGATGTAAACCTGTCGCCGGAAGTGAGAAACTTGCCATTGAGGCATGCAAGCTTCAAAGTACTGAAAGGGTTGTTCCTAAATCGACTTCTTGGATAATGAGCTGATATCGACAAGAAGCAATCCGTCATAGGAGGGCCTTTGGGAATCCCACATCAGTGACATGGAACGGAGCAAATGATTTTAATGGAGGTAAAAATGATCTAGTGATATAAGGTTTAGGGTGGCGATCATGAAAGAATGGAGCGTAAATGTATTGCAGTGGGTGAGACATAAGTGAATTCTCGGAGTGACTTCTCTTGAACATATCGGAGACACTGACATGATGGATTGGTAGCATTAACTCCATATCTGGATGGTGTGATGGAACCATGGTGATGTGACCAGTGAATGGAACAACCCAACCTGACTTGGATGCGGAGTGAAAGTGTCATGTTCAAAAGCGACTTGCTACCAAAAAAGTTTTTTCAAGTTTTCTTCCCAATTTTTCCCCAGTCATTGCTGACCAGTACCTCTTTATTTTTGTCAAGCTTGAGGAGGATAACATATGCTTGTTCTATAATTCGCCCTTCAGGCAAACCCATCGCTATGTTTTAATGAGCCTAGTGATAGTGAAACTCGTTCTTGTCTATTATGGACAAGTTTGTCGCTATTTGGTTTTAACGAGTTTAACGACAAAGATAACTCGGTCCTTTTCATTTTTTAGAGAGTCTGAAAAGGGATGTAAAGGAATCTCCAAAAATCCTTCTTCGTCACATAATCCCTTGAGTCCAAAAAAGTATAAAACAATACAAAAGGGATGAATTTTCGGTATTTTTAACGAGCCAAACAAAACAACCGCTCGATCTTTTTGTGTAATAATCCCTTAGGTCCAAAAAGATTAAAATCTAAAGGAGGGATAGCACTTCTGGTCACTTTAACGAGCTGGAGAGGCCAATGGCTCGACAATCTTTTCATATTTTATGAGTCAGTTGAAAAGAGCTTAAAGCAGACTCGTTTTTGAGGAACGAGTGATAGATTCAGGTAGTAGCTGATTCCAGGTAAGGTTTGGAATTTTTCAATCACAGCAGTGTTACAACGATGGCTAACAGGATCACTCTTTGCAGCTGTTCCTCAAAAGGGGTAAACAATCAAATGGAGGTGAATGATCGACCAATACAGAGTGGAGGTGATGATGAGAACATGACCAAGGCTTCAAAGGTTGAAGTAATACATTCATGCCGGTTATTTACCAGAATTTGGTTCATTTTTATTTTAAAATGAGCTTAAACTCTGGAGGAACGTTTGCTCATTGCCTATGTTTATTTTTTAACGAGCTTGAATTCCACATTAAAACTGCTTGATCCAGTCGTAAAATATGGATGTCTCATCTAAGATGCCATTTTTGTGGAGCTTGCATCTTATGAAGCTTTACTCTGAATCCTTTCTTTATGCAAGTTAGGAAATGACCAGCCTTACGGGTTTAAAGGGTTAGAGGTCTTAAAAATTTTAAAAATAAATAGCCGCTCTTCACTTGCACGCGGAAAGGTTTGCATGGGCCCAGGTATAGCGAAGTAGAGTTTCCAGGTTACCCTTCAATTTGTCAGACAAAACATTTTCTTTATTGGGAAAGGCCTACCTTTTCAGGTTACCCCTCAATTTGCAGACAAAACATTTGCTCTATCCGGAAAGGATTACTTTAACAGAGGTATCTTATTCCGGTCTAATCCCATTTTCCAAAATGGATGGGTGTGTCAGACTAGTCATATATCTTCTGCGGAAACCTACCCTATACCTAAGGTTTTCCTGCCAAGGCAGACCAGGGTGCATGCCCCCTGGGTTTCAGTCATATCCTTTGGATCACTCGCGTTCATCAGGAGGGCGGACTGGGATTTGATGAGACATTCCTTGCGTGAAAAGACCATTCAGGGTTGGTATATGACTATTTGCTATGTGTGAACCGGGAAATGAAAGCTGGTCTACGAGCTTGACCACTCTTCCTTCGTGCGGAAAACACATTACTCTAAAGAGTGAGGAGACAATGGCTCCCATGCAATAAATATAGTCTCGTCCAAGGAGTAGATTATAATCCAGGGGTCCTTGGACTACCATTACTTTCATGTGAATGGTTTTCCCCCTCAATGTTATGGGCACATTGGGAAGGATCCCTAATGGTCTACTGGTTCCCTTGTCAAAGCTGGTTAGATTTCTCATCTTAGGCAAAAGTGATGGTGAACCAAGAACTTTCCAAGTAGTTGAGGAAAGGATACTCACAGAAGCCCCTTCATCTATGATGGTACCAGCCATGACCATTCTATATATTTGAGCAATGATTCGAAATGGTACACTAGCCGGTAAACGCGGTCTGCCTAGTAGATTCTAGTCAAAGGAAACAACCAGGTTGCTTGGAGGTGGGACCGAATAGATGGCTAGATATGGCTTAGACGAACTTCCTTCCTACGGTAAAGGAATGGGTAGGTTGTCCCCATGTTCATCGGAGTCTGTGTTTATGAAAAGAATTTGGATGGTGTCATCCTTGTTCTCTTCGGTGACTGTATCATCTAAAGATAGATCCTCTGAAGGCAAGACTGGGTTAACTGCCGCCTCGACCTTTTGACTTTCATCTAGTATGTATTCAAATGGTTTATCTTCAATGATAGATGCTTCGACTGACCACAAGGGCATGTCAGCCAGATTTTCAACTAGTGACGGACTCGGCAAGAGCTTCTTATATCCAGGATGAAGCCATAACAGTGAAACCAAACGGTTGTCCAAAACTCTTTTAGCCTCATCTAAGAAGGGACAATGGTGGACGGCGTGATCGCCTTCACATAGTTTATAAGGAAATTTACATTTTCCTTTTTGTCCAGGGGCTTCACTTTCACTAGTTGACGGTGCACTTTCAACTTGATCATCAGAGGTTGACGACACCAGATTGTGCAAATGAGGAGACCAATCCTTTAAGATCCGAGGGATGCAAGGACAATCTCAATGATAGTGGTCCCCTTTGCAAATGACACATGGCGATTTAGGCCAGGTCGGTGCAGTTTGTGGATTTTCGCTAGACGATGCTTGGTTGCCCCTTTTTGTTTTTGCCTACTTCTTCCTTTTCTCTTTTTTCTTCTTCTCTTTCTTCTTCTCAGTTACTTGATTTTTGGCTTTACCAGCTTCATCAAGCGAAGAGGAAGGAGGAGAGGAAGACATGGACGAAGTACAAGGTTGGGGGGTAATTCTAGTATCATTTAGTTGCTGAATTGATTGTTCAGGAATCACGGTGTTTTGAATGATAGAGGTTGAAAAGAGCCATATGGGCAAGCCAATTGTCAATCCTGGAAGTGACAATGTGGCCATATGAGGTGCACCAAAATATCCCCAAGAGGAGAAAGGACTAGGACTTCCTCCAAGGGGAATTCCTTGGTTGGTAGACTCCATTCTCTTCAACCTAAGACCAACGTAGGAAAGGTGATAATTATTCTGTTTAAAATAAATTTTAGATGCTTTGTCACAACTTGTTTTTTTAATTTTTAAGAGTCAAGAAAAAAAAAAATATGACTCTAGTCGCCTTCGATTTTTAATGAGCCTAAAGTGACAAGTGCTCAGATGGACCTTTTCTGTTAAGGAGTCTGAAAAGGAACGAAAGGGACTGCTTTGGAAATCTAGACAGAGGGATTACCAAACCAATTGCAAAACTACAGAATACTTTTTATGGTACGGCAGTCAATCTTCCCGAATGTTGTGTTCAGTGCATTACGATCGATAGGGCGGCATACACAGCTTCCTATGGATAAAGGATAAAGCCTATTGTGGTCTCCCAATATATACTCAACGGTACGTGGGAGCACAAGTCCATATTGGCACTTGTCGTCTCAAAGTGGAGGAATCACCCAACCAACAATGAAAGCAATAGTTACCACGTTTTACGACACCGGAACACGTCTCTAGCCTAGACTTCTAAATGTTGTGCGTTAGGTTCCAAAGTGTTTTTAGATTCATTAAATTTATTTTATAGTTGATCTTGCTTAAGAAATTTGCCTTTCAGGTTCACTGCATGATGTATATGTACAATTCCCAAAATGAAATCTAAGATGATAAACAATCATTTAATCTTCTTTTCAGCAATGAAAATCCTAGCTACGAAGGAAAAAGAGATGGCATTCTTTCAACAAAGAGCAAAGAGCACACACTATACGCACTATCCTAAATCAAACCAACAAACAGTCTAAATGCAAATGCACATGCATGTATTTTTTTCAGCCTTCTTAATGTGTAAATGATAAAAAGAAAGCTACGCACAAATCTGAATTATTTTTCAAAGTGACAATTACTAACAAGTTTCTTTTCAAGACAAAATGAGGATAGCGACGACACTTTGCTATTCTAAATTGAAAACCTACTTTCGACACTTGAAAAACTACTAATTCAAATCAGATACAAGAGTAATAATGTAATCAACCATCAAGAACAATCGGATTCTCTTCTATGACTGAAAACGACACTTGCGACACTTTCAAATCAAGAAACAATAGTACAATTACGCTACTTCTTTGTAAAAGAGAACTAAAAACGACTTAAAATACACGAAAACATTTACAGTTCTTTGCACAATGGAGGTGGAATAACAGCAAGGAAGGGGTTTCAACAGAGGTGTACTAATTATAGGCAACTAAACTCTTGAATAGATCTGAAAAGAGTGAACATAGAAACCAAAATTTAGGAACAAGGCCTTGTCTAATCAGTGCACCTGTAACACAATGAAACTGAAATGCAGCGCACCTACTACACTCGAGAAGTGCGATGCATTTGAAGTTCACAGACCAGACAGTGCGTTGGACCAGGGGCGAGACTTTGACCGGGTTCTGGGTCACAGTTTGCAATTCAGTTCAGGGATTTAGGCCGAGCAAATGGTAATCAGTAAATCAATCATAGGGGTAGATCTAAAGAGGTTACTAGAACCAGCACAAGAGCAATTAGAGAGCTTATAAATCAATTGTTCAATTCATAAACAAAACCCAGAGATAGACTGAAGCGACATTCACATACTTTGCATTCGCATAGCAAATGCAGTTCAAAGGCTACCTGGCTCAACTTCAGGCTCCATCTGTAAGTTTATGAAGTAAACAAATGTAGATAAACAAACAATCTATTCGCTCCCCAGCGGAGTCGCCATTTTGTTATCTGGAAAACTAGTGTCTATGCAGAACTACTAGTCCCACTAAGGGTGACAGCTACCTTAGAAACGAACACACTAAAACTACTTTTTTTTTCCTTTATGAAAAATATATGAGAGAAGAATAGAGGAGACCAACCTCAGTCTTGCGCTTGTTTCCTTGTTTGATTCCTCTCCCTTCTGATAGTCTTTTGCTACTTGCTTCCTTGTATACACAGCTTCAAAGAGCACCTGTAGAATCACAGCAGCATAACACTATACGAGAACATAGATCTATTATCATAAACAATATAGGACCAGATATATATTAACCACACAAATGCATACAACATCAATCACACAAGAATTTGGAGGAAAACTTGAATAGTTTTATTAATAATCAAGAAAGAGAAAAGAGGATTACAACCAATTGTTCTGACCCAGCATCATCCTCTTAGCAAGAAGCCCTTCTTCACCTAATGAAAAGCTTAGATCACCCAACACTATGATGTAGCACCAAGAAACCAGCAGCACGTCCTTACAAGATACAAAATTCCAGCCTCTGGATCTCTCGGATGGGGGATCCATATATAGATGTTTGCAAGGGGGGTGAGTCAACTTTTGAGATTTGATTAGTGTCCTCTCTCTGATAGTTCTTGAATCCACTTGGAGATTGATGATCTCTTACTCATCCCTGGGCGAATGCAGAGAGGCAAGTGTCACAAGAGAAGTTTCTAGAAGATTCTTTGCTTCTCCACCTTGCAGATTGACCCTGCCATTTGTCCACTCTCGCCCATCACACCCCAGAGAAGGGCTTTTCAACATGCATCGCACCTGCTGAGTGTACTTAGGTAGGATGCAATGCACTTTGACCATGGAGCAGGTGAAATGATCCAGTTTTGACCAATTCTGAGTAGTTTTTCATGGAGAACTTCTAGGAGAAGATGTAATTAGTTGACCTTGTTCTTTTAGGGGTCAGAACAACACTTTTAGGGACTTAAGAGCCCTTGGTTTATGGACACTTATGATTGGGGTTGCAATGCCCAAAAATGTCTATAACACTTGTGCATTCTATATCTATCTACATAGCTCTTTTCCTATCTTGAGCCACTTTCAAATTTTCCCTAATAGTAACTATCACGTGCTCCATTTCCTTCAACACATCAGCTCCAATATGCACTCTATTCATTAGATTATTCTAGCTGATGGGTGTATTTTCATTTCCTATCATACACATGCTCAGAAGGACTCATCTTCAAGTATTTAAGGTACTCATTGTTATAGGAAAATTATAACAAAGGTAGAAACTCTTAACACATCATGATGCATGACAAGCATTCTTAGGATGTCCTCTAGCACCAAATTTGCTCATTAAGTATGTCCATCCATTTGAGGAAAATAAATTCTACTGAATACTAACTTGGTTACAAAACCAACAAACAATGTTTTCCAATATTTCAAGTAAACTTAATTCCCTAATCTAAGATGATCTTCTTAGGTATACCATGTCATCCAAGTATTTCTTTCATGAGAATGTGAGAAATATTAATTACTTGTGGGTAGATTTAGTAGGTATAAAATGTGCTATCTTACTCGATGTATCTACTACCACCATTATGGTTTCATGCTACCTTGATGCTTTTGGTAGCTAGGAAGTCCATAAAAATGAATTCCTGCTTCTATCTAGCAATGGAGTTTGGTTTCAATAATCCCATTAGATGTCTACATTCCACTTTCACTTGCTGGAACTCCAAGAATTTTTAAATATACTCCGAAGCATTATTTTTCATGCCTGGAAATTATTGCATACTTCTCAAAGCTATTATGATTTTCTGATAATTGGAATGAACTAAATTATATATTCTATCGAATTCCTTAGAGATGAGCTTGCTGAAGTTTACCATGCAAGGTATAAACCACCTACCTTTGATTTTGAGCATTTCATCCTATGTGAGAGAGTAATTCTTACTCAATGTTCCTCCTAAATCTTACTGCAAGCATTCTTTAACTTTTTGCTAATTCTCATATTTTTTCATTACCTATTTAATATTTTCATTAGTGTCAACTTCAAAAGTACTAGTCCCTACCACCTAAGCCATGTCTATCCTTTTTCTAAGCACATCTACTACTTTGTTTTCCTTTCACTAATCAAGGCTAGCCACCCTATCTGTCTTGTAGCTAGCTTGGGTTGGTGAAATAAATACCTCAAAAATCCATACTCTGTCATTAAAAAAAAAAACTTCTAGGGAGGTAATTCCTCCACATTTTCAATGCATGCACTATTGTTTCCAATTCTAACTCATGAGTGACATAATTTCTCACCTACTCATTCAGGTTCCTAATTTCATAATATACCACCTACCCTTCCTATATTAGGACTCCACCTAGCCCTTCTTTATAGGAATCTCTCCTGAACCCCTCTTCTTCCTCTCCTATAAGCTTAGAGGATCAACCTATATTTGAAGTAGTGGATTTCTGGTAAAACTTTCCCTTTGTAGGAATGGAAACCCTTGCATTCCTTCCTCTTGATTGATATCCTACAAATCTTTCCCATTTTCCTACATATTTGGGCTTACCTTTTACCTTCAAATCAGTACAGAACTCAATTTTATGCTTGGATTCTTCATAACAATACTTCATCTTTTGAATGGCATCCTCCAAGGTCTCTGGCCCATAAAACTTTATTATGTGCCTATAAGCATGTAAAAACCCACTAAGTACCTCTGAATATTTATCCTCGCATCCTTGTTGTAAGGCACACACCTCAACAACTTCAATAATTTTTTGGTATATTCCACATTTATAAGTTTCTCCAACTTAGGCTCATGAAACTCCTTCACCTTGTTCTCATAGTATCTTTTAGATAGGTACTTCTCCCAAAAGTATCTATAATATCTCCTTTAGGGTAGCTCCTTTTCTCTAATTTTATAGAAATTCCTTAGGCCTTCCCATCAAATAACAACTTTTCTGTTCAAGCTAAAAATGGTTACTCTTATCTTCATATCATCAGTGTAATCATGCACTTTGAAATACATTTTCATTCCCAGTAACCATGCTTATGCTTCCTTGGCCTTTTTCACTTCTCAATCAAATGTAGGAATATTTTCCTTCTTAAAATTATTTTGAAATAAAATATTTATCATTCCCTTTTTTGTTAATGATAACTCTTAATTGAAACCTTACAAAGTTTCTTGTGACTATCAATCTCGCTCTTTAGGAGTACTAAGTGGGTTTCTCCTCTCACCATGTCTTCACTTGTCTATCTATGTCATTTCTTAGATAGGCTACCATTTTGCACCACAATCCTTGATTGATGCTTTCCATGTCCTGATTGACTCTGCCTATACTTCTACATCCCTAGGAAGCTCACACCTATATCATGTTGCTTCTATCCTTGTGAATCTAATATAATTTATAATATCTCATCATTTACCTCTTCTTTCTACATAAGCTCCAACAATATTTTCATTGTTAACCTTGTAGCTTCTTAGCTCAACCCTTAAACCTATGAGGGTTTACATTCATTCAAGGGTTATTTCATCTCTCCTTTTCTCCACTGAATCTTCTTCTTAGCCATGTTGAGATCTATCAGTGCTATACTACACTGTTTTTCTACTCATCCCTTTTATACTTTGTTGTTTATTGGTGTCTTCTTATGTGTTGTTACACACACATAATTGTTAGACAACCCATATATGTGTGTGTGTGCACTTGTATGTACAAGTAACACATTTACCTATCTGCTTGCCTTATTTACAATAATCATATGGATGTGATGCTATTTGAAGCACCAAACCTTATGATAGTATGCCAGTTAGGCAATAACTAACATATCAAAAATTTTCATTTTTATTATTTCATGACTTCAATATCCACACTTGTATACAATACATAGTCATCAATCATAATATTACAAGTAGCACCCTTTTGGAAAATGGAAAACAATTATTATTAAATACATTTCTCTGCAGTAGAGTTCCAAATAATATCTCCAAAGGTCTAGTGTAGAATATTTTCTCTAATACCACACTATAAGGCTCCCTCCCACCCCTTTGGACTTTTCCAAATTCATGGGAAGTGTTACTTATAGCTAACCCAACCTCCATGGTCTCATTATGGAAATGTGGTTACAAATTTTCTTCTTTCTAAATGTTAGTAGAATTAACTTTTGATAACACAACTACATAGATATCATCAAGAGCATCGTGATGATATAATTATTTTCTCAATCCAACCTATAGATTGAGAGATCTACCCCCTTAAAGTCTAACCAATCATGCAATTCCATGTAACACTCCTGTAGTCAATGGTTAAACCCTTCACAGATTTAGGCATTCCCATCTGTAGCCTAAATAGATCAATGATGTATATTTATTGCGGGCCCCTACCTCTCCAATAGTTAATAAGTGGGGGTTATACAATTTGTTTCTTCTATAACTAAACCCCTTGTAGTTTCTCCCTATGTTATCCTCTCCATGTGGAAAAATCTTTACATTGGTGGCCTATATTAATAAAGGTTCCCCCTACCTTCTTGATAAATAATGATGGGGTGAGTCCACTATTTTTCATTTTTGTGACTATGGTCCTTACCACACCCATGTGCATCTCATACGTGGCTCCACCTTAACATCAACATTCTAACACCCTTCTCCCACGTATACCCAAGTAACTAGCCAACTAGGGTAAAAATGTAACGAGAAGCTACTATGAGATGATTCTACCATCTAATTCACCTTAGGAAGTGGAACTAACATAAATACACCATACAAACCTTCCCCATTAGCAACAAGACCCTTAGGAACCATCCCAACCTCTCAAGTAACCAGCCCCTTAGTCCCATTGAGTTTTTAGACCAATTAACCCCCAAACACTCCCATGATATGGGCATGCCTGCTTCTAGAAGGTTTTGGATGCTCCAACAAAATGGTATGCGAATGTATAAGGACTATTTTTCTCAGTGTAGTGCCAACATCCCTACGATTTGAGGCACTTTTTTAGGCCCATAGCCCAGGTCACTATTGAGAAATACATGATACCTTCAAAACAGAAAGATAACAATGGAATGATGATATAAATGAAATTACTTTAACAAGGTCTTGTATTGACCCCTACTAGCCATGAAAAGCATTTCATCAAACATATCAAAATAATGTAATCTATAGTTTTAAACAACAGCTATGATCATAAGCGTATCATACATATCTGAGACTATCAAAGATGCATTGATGCCTTAACACATTAGCTGTAATTTCATCCATTAGGCCATAGATACATTGTTCATTCATATACAAGTAAAAACATGACGGGAGCCATACATAGCCACTATCATAATACATATTAATAACCAACATAATAAAAACATAAATACCAAGGAAACAATAGCCATATAATCCACATATAAACTAGTATAATAATCATGAGATAACACAGAGAAATAATCTCATATTAATGATTCAAAATCCAACCCAGTATGGGAATACCATGTTCCACCCAGTCATAGACATGGATGAGAAAAATATATCTTTAGCCAGTCACCCTCGTTCCATATTCGAGGCATGAATGTGGGATGTCATAAAACAAATCAATCAAAACCATTCAAAGCTTCAGGAAGCCAAACCACCTCAACCCATAAAACAATGATTCCACCTCATGGTCAGACATAAAAAAACCATCATCAGATTGGTATCTACCCATGCCTTCAAGGGCTCTAGAGAATTTTTTCCAACCTGGCTTGTAGGACTAGTAACTCAACCCACGGTTGTTGTCGGGTTCCTGATCGTTTGTCTAACCAAGCCTCTAGGACGAGTAACTCAACCCACAACCTTTTTGGGCTTCCAAAGCATTTGTCCAACCGGGGCTTCGACAACTAGTAACTCAACCCACCAAGGGTTTCCAGAGTGTTTTTCCAACCAAGGATTTCAGGACTAGTAACTCAACCCAAGTCATTATAGGGCTTCTAGAGTGTTTGTCCAACCAAGGCTCCAGGACTAATAACTAAACCCAAGCCATTATAGGGCTTCTAGAGTGTTTTTCCAAGCAAGGCTATAGGAACTAATAACTCAACCTAAGCTAAAGGAAACATGAGAACCAACTAAAAAAACACGGAAATGAACCCACAACACCATGGTTATCAAATAAATGAAAACTCTAGGTAGATCCACTATCAATTTAGGCAATCCTCCATGCACATGATAGATCATGGACAATAAAACACATGCATATTCCATGCATGCCAAAAATAATGAGGAAAAGATACATGCAATTCAGTACCTGCAAGAAAAACTTATTGTAGTTGTTGAACTCAATGCCCTCTTGCACTTTCATGCTCTTCCTTTTCCTTCTTTCTCCAAAACTCCAAGTATGCCACACTCCTCCAGAGTGCTCCAAGAAAACTCAAAGTGTCCCATGACCTTGCTCTTATTTTTTCCTTTATTAACTTTTACATGGAATTTTGACCAGGGCTATTACAAAACCATCCCCCATGGGGGAACACCATCCTCGATGTTAAATGACACCTATAACCAACAAGACAGCTAAAAATAAAACATATTTCCCATGGATATTTATAACACATCTTGTTGTAGTATTTATAATGACCTCTGTTGAACCATGGCAATCATACCATTTACTGGAGATTATTAACATAACTCATTACGGTATTTACAATAATAACCACATATATACACATACACATTTTCTTCACCAAAAAAATAATCATATTTTCTATGGAGCTTTATAAATCCATCTCGATACAATATTCACAATAATACACACACATACACATATGCACATTTTCTCAACCAACAAATACAAGGTTACAATTCCTTCACCCGCAACTAGGGAATCTAAAAGCTCACATCTCTACCTTCAAAGTAATACCCTGATTCACCTCCTTCCCAATAAGTCTAGAATCCACTACAAGGCCAAATTTCCATCCAATTTTCAGTGCTATAATATCATGACACATATCCTCTCAGTGAACAATTAAAACCTCAATGTTCCAGGGAACACTCCCAATGTGTATTTGATTCCACCTAGAAATGCTAATGACAAAAAAAACTATCCCCATCCTTTCCTTCTCTTCTACACATTCCGTCAGGAAATCCATTAACCCCTTTCTGTGCATTCACACACCTTCCAAGTTCTGGTGGAACCCTCATCTTGAGCAGTCCATGCTTTGGGAAGGATTCATCACATCAGAAGATACAAAAACCAAGGCATATACCTACCTCAAATGATCATACCGGTCATATCATGCTCATGTAAATCAATGGACACTATTGAGTACTAGTGTCCCATAATGGCCTTTCTCCTTAATACTTTACTAGCATACTACTACATTTTCCAATTCCTTTTGTTGTTGAAAATTCTTGTAGTCAATTTCAAGAACCCAATCGGGCATGTTCATGCATTCCTATACCAAGCATGTAATTTCCATTAGATTTAAAATAAATTGAAATAAACTCAAATCATACCTCATTGGTAGCTCATCAATAAGGTACACTTGCAATCTTGTTTACTCCCTATCACAACAAGTCAAACTAGCATCTTTGACCAAATCAACATGTATAAAAATATCACATCAGGTTAGCTCAAAACAAAACCATCATAGATCAAAATCATGAACCATATGCTATCATCATAAACTAGAATCATAGATCACATGTAATCAACATAGATGATAATCATAAATCACATGCTTAAGAAAACTGAAATGAAATATTCATACTTATCCTTTAGTCAATCATTAACTTCTACCATTGTCTTTATTCCATACGCACTCTAGATTGGTTTCCACACCCGACCAACACCTAGTTCCTTCTCCTTTACCATGTGCGCATACACATACTGTGCATCATACACATACAATCACACCCAATATACAAAACCATGCAATACATGCATCTACACCTGACATACAACACATACACCTACACCTACTGTATAATGCAACACAACCCATATGCCTACATTTGGTGTACACCACCACACAATGCACTCACTTACACCTGATGTACAACACAATACATATACATACACAATGTACATCACAATGAATACACATGTCATGATGCCACGACTACATAATTCATATACATGGTACTGCATGTACACAACACAACATCTAAGACATGCACCTAATACCACATGTACACCAATAACACATGTACAACATGTACACAGTACCACCTATACACAACACCACCTATAGAACATGTACACAACATCACATGTACACGACACCACCTGCACAATGTATACACAATGCCACATGTGCATCGTACCACCTGTACAATGTGTATGCAATGCTAGATGTACATAGCACCACATACATGACATGTGCATGACACCACATGTACACAGTACCATATGCCCAATATGTATGCACCACCACTTTCAAACAACACCATATGTACAACATGTACACGACACCGCATGCTCATAGCACCACTTGTATAAGCATGCACACAACATCATATGTACACAACACTGCATATACAACAGGTATGTAGCACCCTATGTACACAACACTACATATCCAACATGCGCAAAACACCATCTACAAACAACACCACATATCCATCATGTGCATAGTACAATATGTACACAGCACTACATATCTAGCATGTACATACCACCGTCTATACCCAACACTACATATGCAATATTCACACAACACTATATGTAGCACCATGTACATGACATTGCATAAACAACATGTGAATAATCATCACAGATGCAACATGTACAACATATACAACATATGCACAACAATAGTACCACACAACCAAAACCACACTATCTCTACCAAGTAACCTTTCTTCTAGTGTCTTACCCTTTCTTGTACTAGCATGCTGCAAACCACACTGCCTTAATTTTTCTAATGTATCCTTTAGCATTATCTGTCATAACAGAAACATAGGCATAGTACAAGCACATCATATCAAATTATATCCAGATGATATTGATCTCATATATTTGTCATGACTATTCTTCCACTTAATTCCTCATAAACCATGAACCTCTTCATGTCATTCACGTGCGTAAGCAATCATTCCACCACAAGAATGATTCCTAATGACCCTGTCAGACAAAAACATACATACATACATGTATATACATATAAATATTAGCATTAA
>Ga0068618_1000197_pt1 | contig 14872 bp, 9 predicted proteins | sample InSIn2SAF170_2_FD_77423 | JGI IMG/M metagenome (GOLD analysis project Ga0068618, IMG submission 77423) | Clean room microbial communities from NASA Spacecraft Assembly Facility at Jet Propulsion Laboratory, Pasadena, California, USA -... ...
AGAGAATACCAACACCAAAAATAGAGTCTCCACCACCAATGCCTGAGCCACCGAAACAACCCTACACACTTCGAGACTTCTACACTGATGCCGCGAAATTGCAAGCACAGTACAATGGTGATGAGGCTATCTCGGACGAACAATTGTCCCAGTCAATTCAGGATGTTTTGACATCCCATATCTCACCTTTGCCGAAGCTACTCTCGGAGATGATTGCCAGCGGCGAATTTGTGGTAATATTGGAAGAGCAAAGGAGCGTTCTGTTGTTGTTGATGGTGGAGCTGCAGATTCAGTTCGTCGAAATTGTTCAACCATCTCTGAAGTCACATTGAGAGTACGAAGAGTCGGACGCTTATTCTCGACCTTGTTTTGAAGAGACGGTGTGGCTGCTCTCGACATAACTGCAGGAGTGCCAACCACATCCTCCTCAAGAACAGTACTTTGCTTGACTTCTTCAAGCACTGCAGGTTCTGGAATTGATGACTTCAATGGTTCTACATTGGTTGTACTCACAGTCTTGTCCTCGGCGATAGTCTGGGGTATTTCGACAGTCGGTTCTGATTTGACTGCTTCTTCGGTGGCGCCATCTCCAGTATTGCTTGTAAAGCTGACATCGTTGTCCGCCAGCTCTACCTTCACCTCAGTTTCTTCTGGCTTTGGTGGTTCTGCTTGAGTGTTCGATTCAACCCCCTTTTCAGGTTGCTCAACTTTATCCTGTGCAGGCTCCGGTTTGATCACCCGTGTGGTCTCCACCTCCTCAATCTTTGGTTCACTGCTCAAACTAGGCTTCTTGTGAACAGTCGGGATGGTAGGAATGGTTGGAAGGACAGGCAAGACAGGTATCATAGGGCCTTCTTTCTTAGGAGATGCCTTTATTGGCGATTCTAATGACTCTGGTAGTGCAGGATGAGCATGTAGGTTCTCGAGCCCTGGTGGTATTTTCGGAGTTGCAGTTCGTTCAAAACCAGGTGGCACTTTTGGAGTTGCTGCACGAAATGCATTACCGCTTTGAATGGATGATACCCTTGAATGTATTGCAGATTGAGTATCTGCTCGCCTTGGCAAAGGTGGAAAATCCTGATCAACTGCAAACAAATCTGTTAGCATACTGTTCAAAAAGGTCAAATATAACGGGTGATATGAAACGCTCAGGCAATATTGAGTACATGGCAAAATCAGGCTTTCATGGCACACGTCTTCACAGCACAGTTGGAATTCTAAAGTATGAGGAAACAAGACCTATCGCTAAAGTAAGAACACTGTCTCCATTCAGCTGACCTAAGTCAGGAAATGCGTACCTAACATACATAAAATTCCTCAAGTGCCGTGTGACATAAAAACGTGTGCCATGTTCCTTGAAAGCCTGATACTGAATATCGAAAGGGTAGAATGTGGTGCGCTCTGCATGGTAATCGTTTCCCACTGCGTAACTCCTTCGAGCTTTCACTGTAACAGCTACTCACTGATGCCTGCCTCGTAACTTTTGAACAGGCAGTGACCACCAACGCCTAACAGAAAGGCAAAATCGAGTCTAACAAAGTGCTGACTTTCATACTTCAATCACCAGCGACTGAAGTTTCCACCATACGCCATATTGGATTGATTGTACGAACCTTGGTTACCTCCAAAAAGCCCCTGGCCACCTGCTCCTGGATGGATTCTCGCTGAGAGTATGCTGGGGTCTGCAGCTAGATGCTCTACACCTCCTGAAGAGGAAGTGTTAGCGTGTCTGTGCTTTTTGCCCTTCTTCCTTTGCTTGACAAGACTAGGATCTTGATACACTCCTGGGTACTGACCGTACAGCGGATTGAGGACACCAGGGGCAGAGGCTTGTGTAGGAGGTGAACGCAAGGGGTTGCTATTGTTTTGCAAAGAAAGGAGTAACTCACGCTTTACATCATGACCAGTATTCGTTCCACTTCGTGTTCGCAGAGCTTCAGCATTCGGGTCTTTAGTTGCGCCAAAACCGCCGGACGCAAATCCTTGACCGTGCGCGAACATACCTCCACCACTGATGGGTGGCGTACCAGCTGTTGGAAGGCCAGGCGGTGGACCTTGCACACCACTCGAAAAATATGGCTGTTGTTGAGACTGATAGCGAGTGTTATTCGCTTTTGACTCGTTGTTGAAATATCGGGATCCATGTCTTGCGTGACTGCTGATTTGATCGTATTGAGCTTGACTATACTGCGGGCCTCGGCGGTCGAAATCGGACAACTCGAAGGCAGTATTCTGTGCCGGAGGTTGAGGAGCTCGAGGCGGTGGGAGATTTCCAGCATTAAGCATAGCGAGTTGTCGCTGCTGCTGAGGTGACAGGCTTCGGTTCAAGTTCAGATTCGACAACTGGTCGATGGGTATGTTCGGAATTGAGGTCTGCTGCATAGGTCGACCAATTGCACCACGCTCAGAGGCACTTCGAGGATTCTCTTCGGGTTCTCCACCCAATGCGAGACTTCCGGAAGCTATGTTTTCTTCGTCCATTGCTTCTTCAGCAGTAGACGTTGCTTGTTCTTCAAGTCGTCGCTTGTCTTCTGTCTCTAACCTTGCTCGGGCTTCTTCTTCTCTGTCTTGCATAATGCGTCGCTTGGCACCACCATAGGGGTCAAAAAGCGGTGGCATGATCGCGATGATAGCTTTGACTTCATCTGATAAAGAAGAATCGTCGAAGCGAAATGCGAAGTTCGTACTTGTTGTAGCCTGTCTGAGATGCTGAAATATAATCTCAGCAGGATCAGTAAGAACAGGTTCGGACTTCGTGGTTGATACAGGTGACGATTGAGGAGATGGTATTGTACTAGTGGATGTGGTTGGTGCAACCGCTGGAGGTGTTTGTTGAACAGGCTCCTGCTTCTTCACAGCAATGGCAGCATGTGTCAGTATGGGACTAGATGTTGATGTTGCTTGACTCGCACGTCTTGCTCTCGCAACTTGCGCATTGGCCCATCCAGCTGTAGGAGGTAAGGCCGAACCGTCAGTACTACCCTGTTGACTAGTCGCACCTTCCCTACTGTTTTCACGAGCCATTGGTTGAGATGTAGTGGTTGGCTGCGGTGTCGATTGGGTTCGATGTGGTGCATTGTTTATCTTATGTTCGATTGGTTCGTTCTGCAGGGACGTGTTCTGGCCATCTTCGCCAGTCTCGTGAAGGAAGGAGCAGTTCTTGTTTTGGCATATTTCGCCCCGCAGGTAAGTTGAACAGTATTTCGTTGTGCCATACTGCGCTCTGCCAAATGTTAGTAGATTCTCAACGAGAGGTAGCTGCTATACACACCTCAACATTCGTTCTCCATTCGGACTGTTGTCGACACATGAAATACATTTGGCGGCGTCCTCCTTATTCTTAAAGGTCACGTAGACACCAACTCCCTGATTGATGGCACCTGGCTTGGGTTTGCTAACCACGATTTTCTCAATGGGACCGTATTGACCAAAATAATCCTTGCCTCTCAATGTTTCCATCAAAGTCACCTCATCTTTCTTAGACGGTTCGAGACCAATAACATATACAAGGTTCTGTTGCTTGACTCTCACACCGGCGAGGTTACGTCGGTTCGAGGTCTCTACCTCGCGTCTTTCAGTCTCTTTTCGTCTTGCGGCGGCGAGTTTCTTGTTCTTGTTGAGCTGATCGAGCTTCAGTTCCTCTGCAGTCGGAATCTTGTACTGTATTGTGGCTTCATCGTAGGGTCGTCGACAGTTCGGACACGTTGATTTCTCGTATGTAGTTTTCAGACTGTTGAAACAGAACTGACATATCTGATAACCGCAGGGACAAGGTTTGAAGTTCCTGTCAGACAAATCGAACTCTTCTATGCAAAGAGGACAAGTCTCTTCATCATCGTCGATTACTGAGTCTTGATATCTGCTCATTTCGTATGTGATCGCAAGGTGATCGGACCTGCACCGTCTCCTTCTCCACTAATAATGATTGATACGTATCCTCCATGCACAAGTAAGCTCGATGATAATCAGGAGGGATATCAGGTTGCAAAGACGCCTGTAACTGACGCGATTATGGAAGCGCGAGAGAGGTGATTAGTGTAATATTACCAAGTGGTAAAGTGGTGAAGAAGAAAGAAGTGAATGGATGAATAGAGAGAACACTATGGACAGTAGAAGCCCAAGTTTGCCGCAAAGTCACACTGCAGCCGTGATACGGTACATGTCATGCCAGGAGAGGTAAAGCGCGTGCTGCAGGATGTCACGTGAAAGCTGCGTTCCTTCTTGACCTCATTGACCTTTCCTGAAGCTACAGATCGCGATTCTGGCAAAGTCACCTCAAGGTTTCCACGAAATACAGATATCCAGCTGCTAACATGTCTGCCTCAAATACGCTACTGCGGGTAAGCAGACAAGCTGCCACGAAAGCCGCAAGACCAGCAACACAAGTCGTGAGGAGAGGCATTGCGATCAATTCGGCCGAGCATGGATCAGGAAACCCAATCAAGACACAAGAGACGGGGGACCAGAGACTACGGCAACCTGGCAGTGACCTTCTCTCAGAGCTCAGAAAGGCTCCTCGACCTCGTAGGTCTCACGATGCTGCTTCGTATGCATGTCCACTAATATCTTTGTAGCAATGGGAAAACTCTCCGCCCCGATCATTAATGAAGCGGATAAATACGCCGACAAGGCACTTCCTCTTCACCAATACGGCCAATATCTCATGTCCTGCATGCCGAAATATATTCAACAATTCAGTGTATGGAAAGATGAGCTCATGATCCACATCTGCCCCCAGGGAGTCATTCCCGTCTTCTCATTCTTGAAATACCACACCGCAGCAGAATACACCATGATCGCAGACATAACATGTGTTGATTACCCAACGAAGATAAACCGTTTCGAAGTCGTATACAACCTGCTATCCGTCAGACATAATTCACGAATTCGAGTCAAAACATACGCAGACGAAGCTTCACCAGTGCCTAGCGTTACTTCCCTATATGACGGCGCAAACTGGTATGAACGAGAAGTCTACGATCTATTCGGAGTCTTCTTCACAGGTCATCCAGACTTGCGACGAATAATGACAGATTATGGTTTCGACGGACACCCATTGAGGAAGGATTTCCCCTTGACAGGATACACAGAAATCAGATACGATGAAGAGAAGAAACGAATAGTGGTAGAACCACTTGAGATGACGCAGGCTTTCCGCAACTTCGAAGGTAGCGCAAGTGCATGGGAACAGGTGGGAACAGGTGTAGATCGCAAACCGCCACAATTCAAACTACCCACACCAAAACCAGAAGAGAAGAAGGAAGAAAAGAAATGATCCGTCATTTCTCGGAATGGCGTTCGTATCAGAAATCAAATTACTACAGTATTCAAACTCGTTCTACCATCCATACCATACCACACATACCATGCTGTATATCAACCATCACGTCCCAAACCGCATCATTGCCACCAGTATGTTGAATCGTATCAACCTATACGAAGTATAGGCAGCTCATCCAAGAATCACTTGACCTCCTTTTTCCATCGCTTTGAACTTCATAAACAACATCACCAAATACCAACACCAAAATACAAACAAAGAAGACCACACACCTCCCTCAACCCTGCCTAAGGTAGTCTTACAGCTGTCCAGCTCCCTCTACCTTACTACCATAACACCAGCCCGCTTACTCCCTTACTCCCTTAACCGCATAGCCGCGTAACCTCATCTCATCTTACCTCTGCAGTATTCTCCTTATCCCTTCCCCTCTCCAGTTCTCGATACTTCTCCTGGTCCTTCTTTTTCTAGTTGTCCACACCACACCACACTACACCACGTCACAAAACCTAGCCTAGGAAACTAGGCACCTACCCACCTACCTACCACCGAAGCTGAGGTATCTCCCTACCTCCCCAACTCCCCCAAAGTCCACATCTCACCACCACCATCCACCATCCAATCTCACAAACAATCTCGCACTCCCCATTCTTACCTAACCCCACACTCAAGAAACTCGGAAGCAAGAAATAGTAACACCAAGCATCACAATCCCCCTCTATCCGTACCAATGTATCGTCCGATTATATGGATACATTATACATTCAGCTCTCATTTAAATCCATCATGGTTAATTGTAACGGGATGCATTATACCTACCTACGTAGGTACGGAGGAAATAAGGTAGGTGCTGTAGAGGTCTGGTTTGAGTTGAAATTTCTATATAGCTATATACCTAGGTGCAGTATCTAGGTAGATACTATGTGTAGCAGGAGTGTCGTATTGTAGTGTGTTGTGTTGTTTAGACTACATATACCCTACTGTGTTAGTAGTGAGGTGTTGATGTGGTATGATATGATCCTAGGGTGTTGCGAATAAAAATTGCGTATACTTACGTATTACGTAGAATGGAAATGACTGGACTTACTAATACTGTAGTAATATTAATCATGATTCCTAGTACTGTATGTTGGAAGCATTAAACGCACATAACTGGAGACAGATTTCTTACTCGTCTGCTCCTTTGCTCACTCGCTTGTTCGTTACACAGTCAGCTACATAGCTATTTCAGAGTAGTTAATAAATTCTTTGCACTCCTAGTTCGAAAACCAACCCTGAATCGATGAAATGAAATGAATACATTCTTGTCGCTGAATCGCAAACTCAAACTCGTATAACTAGGTAAACAATTTTGTTTGAAAAGGGGGACCGCCCTGGTTCCGGTCCTCTTGAACTCTCAGTGAATCTTATTCGAAACGCCGTGATATCAAACCTCCCTCCCTCTATGCTTGATTGACAGTTTTCTACTACTTCTCACCGTTCAGGCGCATGTTTCGTTCTTGATTCTCCTTTATTAGATGCGAACGTGCTCGCATCCATGACAAACGGAAGGAAGTCATCATCATCGCCAGTCTTGATTTCCGGTCGAGTTAAGCCTTGCGTTCGTCCTCCGCGAGTCCAGCTACTGCTTGCACCACTATCAGTCACTTTTTCGATGCTTCCTGCAGCTCCTCCGACGCTGGAAAGTGAACCTTGCCCTGGAGACGCATGGGACCCTCGACGAGCCGTTCCTGCTCTATCAGATCTCAATCGTTGTGCGTTGGGTAATGATGACCGTGTTGAGCTGGAATTAGAGATGGTTCCATCTTGACCAGAACCACCGCTAGTCTGAGCTCCGGCGTTTCTGTCGGGCCTTGCAGAGGAAGATATGTCGTCCAGCGGCTTTAGAGCATCCGGTGATAGTTGTGCTCCGCTTGAATCCTGTCTTCTATTTCGATTTTGAGGCCCCATACTTGCACTACGTATTCCGTATAGATCACTAATTTCATCCTCAGACGGTAACGGATGCCGTTGAGCAGAGTTTGATCTACGATATCCAGGCACAAAGGGCTTTGGGGAATTCGGAATATCAATGGCTCCACGGTTATATTTCCCGGTTACGCTAGGCTCTTGCGGTAGCTCTCCAGGCGAAATATTGTCGTCCATGGCATTCAGCTCTTCTTTCAGGTCAGGATCGTCATGACTGTAAGCGGCACTGAGTCGAGAAGGTGCAAATGGTGTATGCGGTGTATGTGGTGAGATTGGTTTTCCTGGTGAGGATGATGTTGAAAGTGCAGCAGCTCCTGTTTGGGTTCGGCTCGGAGATGGAGTTGTCTTGGGTACCATCAACGACGATGCCATCGACTCGGATAACGCAGCATTTGAGTCACGCATTTTATGAAATCGAGTCAACGCTGCAGCTGTTTTTCGGGCAGATGCATCAAGGGCACTACTAGATGCTGGGATCAACAGGTCTTTCTTCAGATCGAGCATCTTTAAGAAATCGGAAATGTTTTCATCATCTTCATGCATCGATCCAGAACTACCATCACCACCACCTGCAGCTTCAATCATCAAGCCTGACCCAGGTTGTCCTGACGAAGCGGCACTTGCTTTCCCACTGCTTGTTTGATCGTCATCAGTTTTATTGGCTGTACGATCAAGCGATGGTCTGTTTTTTCTATGGCTGAAACTGCTAGTAAACCTTTGGACTGGGGCCGGTCTGGGAGAGCTAGATGTCGATGGTATTGCGACATTATCAGAAGCCACCGAAGAGGGTTTTCTAGCTGCGACAGCTTGTGCATTAGGAGGTGGAACGGAGCTTTCTTCCTCTAGAGAGTCAAGTGTTGGAATAGCTCTTGTTGAAATTCGAGGTGAAGTTCCTAGAGGGGATACACCTAGAGGAGAAGCAGCCAGTGCTGGTGTCTTAAAGGGTTGAATCAAAAAGGAACTTCGTCTTCCAGGCGTGCTAGTTCTATTTGTTATAGGTGGTCTTTGTGGTTGCACTTGAGCCTGTTGTGATAAAGGTCTTTGAGGGCTAGGCGAATCACTACTAAAGTCTTTGGCCGCCCTCAGAGCTGAGATAGGACTGGTCCCAGGACTAATGCCAGCTTGATGGAAGGTGGAAAGACTGCCGTAAGCGTGACCAAGCTCTGGTCTCTGTAATAGATTTCGACGTTGATCAGTCGGTAATGAGCCGACCTTAGGCGCAGGTTGTGATTTTTCGCCTGTTTCACCTCGAGCCAACGACGGCCTCAAGAATTCGTCCTCTGCCACAATGAATCGCGAGCTCAACAATTCCTCTGAATCGTCTATCCGGAAATCGCAATTCGATCTGTACCTGACTTGAACCGAAAATGGGCCTGCGGGAGAGTCCGTCGAGCCGAAAGAGTAGTCCGTGACGACGTTCGCACGGGAGTCGTACAACGGTGTGGTTAAGTTGTCAGCCCTTGGTATGCTATCGAGTTGATCTCCATCCACAATGCGAAAACCGACTTTCATGCCCATGGTCGATCTGCTCTTCCCAAGCTTGCGGATAAGCTTCCACGCAGGCAAGAAGTTACAGTAGGTGTAGAGAGCACGAAACAAAAGAATACTCTTCTTGTATACATGAGGTAGAATGGACGTTAGATCGGTCGGCACAGGTTGATGTGGCTCGTCCAAAGCGATTGTCCATCTCTCCAACAGTATTTCTCTAGCATCGGTAGGTCTACTCTTTCCATTTCTGGATGCTTGTTTGGGTTCCAGAGCATTGTATACATCCCACCTCTTCTGTTCATCATCAAGAATGACGAGTCGTTGTCCTTGAGCAATTGGTTCGGTAGTCAGGTAGACTTCGATGATAAGAGGTGGAGGTCTATCATTGTGCACGTCACACTTCTTCCATCGTCGGATGTCATCAATGTAGTCGTCTGTTTCGTCAAGCTCGATGTTGAACCACTTGTTCACTCTCTTTTCATTCGTTTTGGCCGAATAGGCAGGAGATAGTTCGGCTCGAGCGTGTAAGATGATGAGGGCGGCTTTTGTATGGAAGTTTGACACAACCTGATTGAGACGTTGCATGGAGCCGGCGGAGTCCCCAGCAGACTGGTCGTTTCGGGTGGAAACAAAATCTTCGGATGAAGCAGATCCCTGAGTCAAGGGTGAGTTTGTCCTTGGGTCTCGATCTCTTTGATTGTTGGATCTGATAGGGTTGGTTTGTTCGGAGTTTGCGGGCGAGGCAGTGGTTGGGGGAGGACGGGGATGTTGATGCATGGTGTAGTAGGACTCGATGAGTGGTGGAGAAATCGAGCCTTATTGTGGTTGCACTTGGTCTTGAACGCAGGGAGATAGTGGATCAGTTTATACGAATGGGAGCATGCGAGCTAGCGTCGACGGGCTGATGAGAGGCGACGGTGGTTCTGGAAGCCATTCATGCTATCGGTCCAGCGCAAGTCAATGGGAGTAGCCGTTCAGATAGTTCGTGGTCACTGATGGACAATACTAGCACGATTACTGGTTGTGGCGGTGTTTTTCAGGGCAGTATCGACAGTAAAAAGATCAGAGAAGGGTGTGAGTCATTGTGAAGTAGACTGAGTGCTAAGTGTTGAGAGGAAGTAGAAGCAGTTGAACCAGTGTACTTGGGTGGTGGTCAGGTTGCAGGTCCTCACGCATATGACGATGAGTCGTGTGATTGGACTGTATCCGACGGCGACTGAGTTCCAAACGGGCACCAGGCACAGTCAAGTGACCGGTCCTCGAGGTCAGAACTCGGTACTGTTGTCTCCCCTTCGAGGCAGAGCTCTTTTGAGAAACGGCCACTGTGCAGGATGGAGAGTAAATGAAACAGACGAGCGATGGTGTGCTCTAGGCAACAAAGAGCGAATGTGATGACAACGGTGAAACGTGAGTTGAGAAGTGTGTTTTGTGGATGGGCGGATAGGCAGACGATAGAGCGGCCACTTTCTGGGTACGATCTGCGATAAGGACTCGGACCCTCGAATTCACGAAGCTCAAGAAAAATCCTCGGAAGTGTCAGGTATGATCCTGCTGCCACAAACACATTTTGAACCATGCATGGACCATTTGCAAACAGCTCTGAGCGGCTAGCCTCACACACTGCCGCAGCTTTGCAGATAACGAGCATCCTACAGACCTGTCAAGTCCACTGATGCAGCTGCATAAGCAACACCAACCCACTTTTGACAAGCATCCACAATCGAGCTACACAAGTTCCCCAGTCCGAAGCTCACCCTGGGACTTTCCTAGTGGTTTCTCCACACCATACGGGCTTCGAGATGTGAACGAACGTGGAGGTCGATCTTTGGCTCATCCATTTCACTTGTTCTCAATAACGATAGTGCAAAGCGGTAGACACTCTCGTGGACTCATACCTAACTCCCTGACCATACATCCAGCACAGCAAAGAACACTGCCTGTTACTAGATGCTTGCAGGCAGTCTTCAATCGAGACATGGACAACGATTTGATCGATTAGCTCGATCGAGACGCTACCGGAATGGAGATACTTTCCGAGTCTACAGATACTGTAGCTCCATAGCCAATTCCTCGATCCGCCGACCCATAGAGCCATGTCTACCTAGGTACATAATGAGTCGACGTATCGATCAACTTCGCCAGAGGCACCAGTAGTCAAAAAGGCGGTGATAGGTCTGGGTAAAGCTCACCAGAAGGTGGAGGTCCTGCAAGTAGAGAGCGAAAGGCAGCTGCAGTAGCTGCAAGTCTGCCGACAGGAACAGGCAAAGTGACTTTCCCGTGCATGACCTCTACATAAGCCATCTAGGCGGTCTGATTCTACAATATGCAAATCAGCATTGTGATCTTTTGAACGGATGTTTAATCAAAATATACCTGCTTGAACAAGTTCCTCGAAAAGTACCTACTAAGCTCTTTGTTCCTCGGTCAGACTCGTGTCTGCTCATTCCCGTCGCAACGGAGGTCTCAGGTTACAAGCACCCAATGGATTGCTCCATGACGGTTGCACTGCTGCCTGCATAACGAGGCGAAATTTTGTACGCCATCAGTCATTCTTTGTTAGCTTCCTACTGATGCCTGCTCGTTACACAGATCTACAAGTCAAACGGTTTCGGGTGGAATGTTATGAGATATGTTATTTGTGCGTTGAGCTCGGCTTGACTACTCGATGCATAACAGCCTCTACGTGCTTTACGTTTGTTGGTTAGACCCTCGGCCACGCCCACGACCTCCACCACGTACTTGATGCTGTCCACGTCGTCGTGTTGTCGAGCCCTCGGCATGGGTTTGTTCTTGTCGGCCATTCTCATTCCCCAGTTCGACCTTTGGAGATATGGCACTATCTCCAACAGTACCATCTTTTCGGCCAGACGCCTGCCTCTTGTTGCCACCTCTACCTCTTGCACCCTTGCTCTTTCGCCCCACAGCATTATTTGTTGCCGCCGCCTCTTCTTGTAGGCGACGACTTTCGTTGTCCCACCACTCTTGAAACTCTTGCTCTTGCTGTATCTCCTGCAATGAACGTTTGGCTGCTACTTCCTTGATAGCAATCTTTTCGTACTGTTGTTGGGCTAAAATGTCGGCTAATGGTGTCCGAGAATCGAGCCATGATGTTGACCGTGCAGGGATCGGAGTATGTCGAACAGATTGGATCTGTGGGGGTGGGTTGCTAGAAAACCCGGTCATCCCAGGCGAAGAAACGCTACGTGTAGGTTGTGGAGACTTTTCCTTCTTACTCTGGTTCGAATTTGCCGTGGTCTGCCTTGTGCTAGTCGTTGAGGACAATGATGGCCGACCACGATCGATAGCTGATGCTCCGGCGTTGGATGGTTCTCCATGCGGAGATGTAATAGGCATAGGTTTCGGTGCTACTTTCTGCCACGGTGATGTTGCCGTACTAGTCTGTCTGACCTTGTCTGAATTCTCTTTCTCCTTGGCCTCAGCATCGATCTGAGCTTGACTCTGCAGCTTCATCTCGAGCTGTTGTCGCTTACGTTCCTTCTGTGACAGTTTCGTAGATGCGCTGTTTGCAGATGCGGCAGCTTGTTTCAAAGATTGTGTAAGGTTTGAGACCTTGACACCAGAATCCTGCTGCATAATATCCTTCAGATCTAGCTTTGGCGTCCTTACCATTGAGGTGCTCCAAGCGGCTCGTGTTGCAGAGTACCTATCGTCTGGACCAGATAGGGAACTCGATGTGTTGACAATTCGTGGCGTAGTGGCAAGACTTGACATTCCTTGATCACTCTCCTCACGGTCGGTATTGTGATTCAATTCGTGGGAGGATTGGGTCTGACTCAGTGACACTGGCAAAGTCCTACCACTGACAGACATCAGTGGAGAAGACATGTCTGAGATACCATGTGAGATACCTCTTCCGTGGTGCTCCTCATCCATCTCAAAAGGCAGATCCTCAGACATGTCTTTGCCGGCGATCACTGGGCTGACCGATGGAGAGCTCAATGGCTTGGTAATTGGAGAACCTCTCAATGTGGCGGAGCCAACCTCAGATCTGGCCATGCCACTGTTGGATGTCTTTGCTTTCACGAATGGTCGAATCGCTTCCATTACAAACCTAGACGGAAGTCGCATGGAATCAAGACGTTTCTGTCGGCAAACCTCTAAGCGTGCTGCTAAGTCCAGGTCCTGCTCAAGCAAAACTTCCAATGCTCTTTCACTTTTAGCGAATGGCATGAAAGCCAGCTGGTTAGCCTGAACCGTCTCGTCTAGTTCTTCGACAAGGTAGTCATCGAGTTCCTCTAGGATCCCTTGTTCTAGCATATTTTCCAGATTCAGTCCAATATATTCCAATGCTGCCAGCTTGAAGTTGACCTCTGAAGACTCTGCGATCGTGTTAAGCAAACCACACACATTTCGAGGAGTAACATATCGTCCTATGATTTTCTGACATACTCGTGCTAATCGCTCAAGCATCAGCTCGTTTGCCACAGCCATGACTTCAATGACGAGATCTACGAACTCATCCAAGTCTTTCGTAACCACTGCATCGAACAACTCCTCTGCTGTGTCTGCGTAGATATGACGAAGTACCAACTCGAACACGTTAGTATCCACATGTTTCAAGTCAACGCGGACGGCTTCCTGTCCATTCTCACCATTCTGGCGCCTGTCCGCCATCCACATGCCACCAGTATGACCGTGGAAGAGGCCTTCAAAGAAAGGACATCTCGAGCGCAAAATTACGCTGTGAGCGTATCTTTCTTCACCATCAGCGAGGTCGATTACAACATCCGCATCGGAGAAGAGGTCAGAGTCATGAAATGCTACCTCGAAATCATCCCTCAAGGATTCAACGGGGTCATCCATAACTCTCACAGCTCTCTCGAGCTGTTTGAGGTCCAGAGACGTAGCTATCTTCATTAGCTCTGTACGTACTTGACGATATCGAGGAGCAAGGTGAAGCGCTTTTGACGTGTACCTCCAGACATCAGCAACTTGATCAGTATATAAATACAGAACAAAGTTGACAATGGTCAGGAAATCAGCGCCGTGAAGCTGCAAGCAAATTTGTCCATCGGATCCATACTCAAGTGATAAAACATCCGAAATTGAGAAGTAATATGTATCGGTGAATGTGGCCAAAGCAGCTCGAAGAGTCTTGCTACGCGTCTTCAACACAAGGCTGTGAATTGGGAGACGCACATCTGTCACATTCGAAGTAACCCAAATATCATAGTCGGAACTCGAAAGAGGTTCGCAGCGTCTCGATATATGCACGAAATCATCCTCAGCATTTGAGTTAGATAACAAGGCACTCTTGATAAGAGCCGGGCAAGGTCCTTTGATGGCAGGCTTCCAAAATCTTAACTGTGATTCAATAGCATCTTCATCGTTCCCTAGGTTGTTGTAATCCTTGAAGGCTAGAAGGTCGAACACAATCTTCCATAAAGTTGGTGGTCCTATGACAATCTGGTCTTTCATGATATCACAATCTTTCCGGATTGCATAGAAGGCTCCGAATGCGTTGCTTCGAACAGCGACCGCACCGAAAATGTTAGGAACGCGAACGAATTTGTAGTCCTTTGGCTTCGCTACATTACCAGCGTCATGGCCGTGGACAACTTTGATGTTTGCTCGTTTTTCTTTCTTCCAGACAGTGCCGGAAGCAGTGCAAAGCAGGACAGAGCCGTCTTGGCCAACGGCGGCGTCTATAGCCGCCATGTGGGATTTTCTTATTGACCATACCTTTGAAGCTCTGGGTAGTGCATTCCTTGCTTTGGTAGGATTCGTGGTCGACTTGTTGGATGGTACAGCCTCTGTTCGAGCAGGTACATCAACAGTAAATACTTCTCCATAACTTGACATTGCACATATTGTATTGCCACCGGATGTTATCTTGCAAATGTGTTTTGTTTGACGGTGGTGCCTGTTGAAGAAGTCGTTCGAAACAGCGTTGCTGCCAAAGTCGTCAAGTGGGAAAGGAACTTTGGTCCATCCATAATGAGTGAAAACAATTACTTCGTGGTTCTCGAGCAATACTGCAGTCGCACGGTCGATGACCGAGACGGATTGGATTTGATGCTGTAAGATGGAAACGCCAACCCGTCGCGGTATGACCTGTATCTCCAAAGATCGGGCATCAGCATCCATCAGACCCAGCTGCCCTTCGTTCTTGCCAAT
>Ga0068618_1000204_pt1 | contig 14772 bp, 9 predicted proteins | sample InSIn2SAF170_2_FD_77423 | JGI IMG/M metagenome (GOLD analysis project Ga0068618, IMG submission 77423) | Clean room microbial communities from NASA Spacecraft Assembly Facility at Jet Propulsion Laboratory, Pasadena, California, USA -... ...
AGCACCGAAATACCTTTGCCAGAATTAGCCACGGATGCGAAGAAGCTGATCAATAAAGAGAGTATTGCGGGACTACGGAAGACAGCAGTTCAATTGACTGGGCTCAAGGGACCAGACAGCAAAATAGTAGAGGATGATTTGGAAGTTATTACGGAAGCACTTTGCTTCAGGCCCGTTAGTAAATCTGGTGTTCCGATTATTGGTGAAGTATCGTCCAGAGACTTGTATGGGCCAGCCCACAAGGCACGTAGTGCGAAGGTCTGGATTGCAAGCGGACATGGACCGTGGGGCATTTCTTTGAGTCTGGGCACTGGTGCGGTGATGAGTGACTTATTGTTGGGACGGGAGTCTAGAGTCGATATATCTGGTATGAAGGTAGAGTCGCCTGTTCTCAGTAAGCTATGATAGAGATGTGTAGGTCATGGTCCGAAGAGTAAGCAGGCTACAAGCTTGTTGCTATGTAGTTGTTTGTTTACTATTCTGAACAAGTCTCAAGTGTTTGTTCTGTTTGCTGGTCAGTTTTCAGCGCACCCCGAGGTGCAGTTGAACCGGCTGAAGAATTGTCAAAGCGACACGCACCAAGCTCTTCAACCACGAGTGAAAGCCAACACTCTCCCTAGCCTTGCAGTGAAGTGCAAATGAAAACGTTCGACCACATGGGGCTGATGTAACTCTACGCCGTGACGCGGCCAGTGCCGCGGTACTGTAGATCTGGTGCCTTGCATATCAATTTACAGCACGTGCATGAACTGCCACCTGATCGTATTTTACACTAGTGTACAACTTGTATACACACTCGAATCAAAGACTGCGCATAACGAACCTCAAATTACAACCGTGTCGCAAAATGGCGGTCCCCAACAACATCACTATCAAGAACCTATCCGGCAAATACGTAATGAGCAAATCGCTCTCCGATGATTCAGACAAACTCCTCGCTCTACAAGGCCTAAGCTGGTTCACGCGAAAAGCCATAGGTCTCGCGACCGTCGTCCTCACGATAAAAGAATACAAAGACGAGTCAGGCACATATCATATCGACGTTACATCCGTCGCCTCAGGTCTGTCTTCGACACAGGAGGACCGCACCCTAGACTGGCAGAATCGAGACCACCAAGATCGCATTTTCGGGAGATGTCTCGGCCGCTCGCGGGTTGTCACTGGTATATCTAATTTTGAACCGGCGGAGTCGTATACACCTTCTGATCTTGACTTTTTGAAGGGCGGGCATCTGAAGGATGGGAAGAGTGTATCGAAGTTTTTGGATGAGGAATCGGTGCAGAGTTATGTGAAGAATCAGGACTCCGGGCATGGGTGGACGGCGGAGCAGGTTTGGAATTTTGAGGAGATTAATGGGAAACGATATTATACTAGGCGGATTGTGGTGAAGAATGGGAAGGGGGATAAGAGTGAGAAGGTTAGGCTTGTTTATGATTACCAGGGACCGGTGCCGGAAGCGAAGGCTGATGATGATGGGCTTGCGTATGGCGATGATGAATGAAGGAATGAGAACAGCAAAATTTATATCTGAAAGAGTATGCGCGAAGGATGCACAGCATGGAATACCAATGTGAATACACATGCAAGACATGTCAGTGAAGTATTCAATGCTTGTAGGCGTACAGCAAGCGTTGTTTGTGTGCAGGTTGCTACGCATGCTAGCTGCATATTGTTTTCCTGGATGATGTTTTATCATCGTGCTGCTGCAGGCCATATAGGTCGTCGGCCTTGAATTATGCATACCAGTCGACAGTATTAGCTAGCAACGATCTCCTTCCTGATATTCAGGATATATGTAAGTGGTAGATCAGAGCTGCTTCGTAGTCTACCGATGTATACTGAGACTGGTCGTTGCACTTCAATCATAAACTTCATACTTCAACCACAACGACTTTGCAACATGCACGGCAACAACACGAAAAGTGTCGTACTTCTCGACGCTGTCAATGGTGTCGATTAACCAATAAACAGCTGTTCACGATATCCGTGGCAGATAAAACAGACAACAAGCTCCCGAGGACAAGGTCCCGAGGACTCTCTTCCAGAGTTTGCTGTGCGTATCAACGGAGATGGGCACAGCTGTCGGGGACAAGGCCGCTTCGGAAGCTCGATCATTGGTTGGCAACAGCCAATGCTGTTCCCCTCGGCCCATGGGTAAAAGAGGTGGAGCAGCACCAAGATGGGAGTTGTTTCCTTCTTCTTTCTCCGCATAAGTTACAAAAAACCGATCTTCAACAACCACTGAAAGAGTGGTGCTGAACAGTTGATTACGCCTCGAAGAGTGTATTGGAGATCCCCAGTTCGTGTATTTTGACATCTTGACTGTTTACTCGTTGCGTCCTTCTTCCATTCTCGCCATGGCCGCTCGACGAGCCATTGCACGGTCAATCCCCGCACTTACTGTCAGAAGAGCAGCACCACAAATCCCACGAGCTTTCAGAATGTCGTCGCCAAATCAGGCCGCCAAACGACGGTTACATGCCACAGCTTCACATCTGCAAGCACAGGCACAAGCAGCTGGTGTGTCGACCGCCGACTATCCTATGACCCATGAGGCCATCTCGAACCCGCCCGATACCGCGAATTTCATTGACAACCAATTCGTCCCTTCGAACACTTCTCAATGGATCGACTTGAACGATCCTGCCACAAACAATCTTGTTACAAGAGTACCGCAGTCAACCGATGAGGAGCTAAAAGCCGCCGTGGCATCTGCAGAAAAAGCTTTCCCAGCATGGAAGGCTACCTCCATCATGCACAAGCAACAAGTCATGTTCAAGCTAGCATCGTTGGTAAGAGATAACATGGACAGACTTGCTGCATCTATTACTCTCGAGCAAGGAAAGACTTTCGCTGATGCTAAGGGTGATGTTCTCCGAGGTCTGCAAGTGGTGGAAACAGCTTGTGGCATCACTACTCAGCTTACTGGAGAGGTGATTGAAGTCGCCAAGGACATGGAAACCCGCTCCTACCGAGAACCACTTGGTGTTGTCGCTGCCATCTGCCCTTTCAACTTCCCTGCTATGATTCCATTATGGTCGGTTCCTCTTGCCACCGTAACTGGCAACACCCTCATCCTCAAGCCATCCGAACGTGATCCAGGCGCAGCCATGATCATAGCCGAACTCTGCAAGAAGGCTGGCTTCCCGGATGGTGTTGTGAACATTGTTCACGGTTCCGCAAAGACTGTTGACTTCATTATTGATGACCCAGTCATCAAGGCCATCTCTTTCGTCGGCTCGAACAAGGCAGGAGAGTACATCTTCACACGTGGTTCCGCACAAGGCAAGCGTGTTCAAGCAAACTTGGGAGCCAAGAACCACGCAGCTGTTTTGCCAGATGCCAACAAGAACCACGCTTTGAACTCTATTGCTGGTGCTGCTTTCGGTGCTGCTGGTCAGCGATGCATGGCTCTTAGTGCTCTTGTCATGGTTGGTGACACGAAGGAATGGCTTCCTGACCTTGCCGAACGAGCAAAGGGACTAAAGATGAACGGTGGTTTTGAAGCAGATGCTGATCTCGGTCCTTTAATCAGTCCTGAAAGCAAGAAGAGAGTTGAAGGATTGATTAATAGCGCCGAGGCGGAGGGTGCTACTATCCTTCTTGACGGAAGAGGTCAGAAGCCAGAGAAGTATCCAAACGGTAACTGGGTGAGTACACAAATCCAATATAACGTACCTTGAACTAACTATGTTCAGGTTGGTCCAACCATTATTACAAACGTCAAGCCTCACATGAAGTGCTATACTGAAGAAATCTTCGGCCCCGTCCTCGTCTGTTTGAATGTTGAAACCATCGACGAAGCTATCAACCTTATCAACGATAACCCATACGGTAACGGCGCCTCAATCTTCACACGCAGCGGTGCTACTGCAACACGATTCCAGAAAGAGATGGAATCTGGACAACTTGGTATCAACGTACCTATCCCAGTGCCGCTACCTATGTTCAGCTTTACTGGTAACAAGAAGTCTGTTGCCGGAACTGGTGCCAGTAACTTCTATGGCAAGGATGGTCTAAGATTTTATACCCAGTGGAAGACTGTAACGAGTTTGTGGAGGGCTGAGGATGCTGTTGCAACCAAGGCTAGCGTGAACATGCCACGATTGGAGTAAGAAAAATCTTGAGATGCGAAGAGAATGACAAATGACCACATCTTTATTTGAGGTTTCTGGCGCTATTACTTAAAAGTTGTTCGCAAGAAGTGTTGGCTTCGTCCACCAACTGTTAGGGTTTCACCTAACCAGAATGTTACGGATGGACAAGTTACTGCTTACTCCACTACCATATCTCGGATATTGGCAGGGTACTCAATTTGAATGACTGTTCATTATGGAGTTAGCATACCATTGGAATTCTTTGGCGGAAGCATTAAGAGTTAATCAGACTCAGAGTCGCATCTTAATGCAGGTATGCTCTAGACAAGCCACGTATAGTATGGTCGTTCCAATAACACGCTACCTTAGCGTCCACGATTGAGTCATAGCGAAACACGCGTGTCCAGATACCTGAGGCACCTTAACAGTGTCGTCCACTTCCTCACGCTACTTTGAGCACATTTCCAAACATTTCTATGACAGATAGATGTGAATTCCTTGGTAGGACACATACCGCCAGCAGCATTGAGCACATTTTGCAGCACCATGCACGTAAGGACACGTTGCCTTGATAGCGACTCAATGTCTGTTGCTTCACAACTAACGCCAGATTTGAATGACCTGTTCGTTTCTCTACAACCCTCCCTGCGCTGGACAGCACTGTCAATGCACAAAAGCCTACTGATCTTCAACCCCAAATTGAAGACTGTCGATACTTCACTGAAGACTTCATCAGCTGATTTCCACCAGCTTGACCTCCTCACAAGCCTTATCTTCTGAACCATTGCAGAATTCTCAGTCTTGGCAGACAACTTGCTCAAACTTGCTCTCTTTTCTTGCTATCATTATTCCATTAAGGGCCAAGCCTTACTCACGTATCCCGTTTTCCTTGCTCTGACCACTGTCCTCACTCTTTCAGAATCGAGAATCTTCCACGTTCATGCTAACACACAGATGATACCTGTCTTGTTGTATGAGACGATATCTGGTTGCCTGATGCTACGAGGCAGCTGTTACTGGCGTGCTCTGGCACCTTGGCATGACAGAGACGAATGCCAGGTAGGTATCTACATATAGCAATCCAAATAACAGCTGCGATTTACCTAACACAAGTTGACCAGCGTCGATCACTACCTCCTTCAACCTTTTTCGAGCCATTCCCTCATGAACGCAATCATGGCGCCTCCACGTCGACCAGTTCACCACATTTGGCAGGCACCACGACTTCGCCCGTCGCCTCCACCCATTAACCGCTCTTACCAACAACAGATAATTTAGGCCCCCCAACTCTTTAGCCTGACGAACATCAACAGCCACAATGAAGCATACCGCTGCTCCCTCAGTATCATGCTCTCATCAGCCCACAACGAGACAATACCCTCGTTGGCACAATCCGGCTCAACCGAACTATACTGCTACACTCCCACCCTCATGACGCCAACTCAACTCCATCCACAATAGCACCTCAACATCACAACCTCAAACAACATCGCCACCACTACCACCAACTCCAAAACCACTCAAACAGGTTTCCATAACTGCACACATACCCAACAACCACAACCATCGATATGAATCCGCCCTCTCTCTCTTCCCTCTGCACCAACAAGCGACATGACCAAGATCTCTTGCTGATCCATATCACCTTCTAAACAGCCACCAACCCCATAACTTATGACCACAAACCTCACGCAGGCTCCCTTCCATCCGATCTACCCACGAATGACCCACTGTATCTGTATGTACATCAGTATCTGCCCATCCACAGGACCGAACACAACACCAATGATCGACTCAAGGATCTTTCCCCATCCACAAATCAGTGCGGTACTATACAGTATGCTCCCACTCCCACCACTACCGGTCCTCCTCCTCCTCCTCCGTCTCCATCTCCACCACTTCCACGTCTATCTCCCAAACGACCCAGATCGCAACGGTCCACGTGTCCCAATTCATCAACTAGATAACCAACCAGGGCCAACCAACCCCAACCACACAATCCTGAATCTCAACGTCCACTCCACTCCAGCAACACCAACAAGCCCACAATCCTATCTCACCTCCTAAACCGCACCGGCAGGTAAGGAAGCGCCGCACCAAAAGCAAGGAATCCAACAATCGCAAAGTCACACAGCACGCACGGTACATTCTGAGCACCATATACCATTGAAGGACGGTAATCAGAACGTACGTACGTAGGTATGTGCTTACAAGCGCGAACTGGACTGCAAACCGCACGCATACACTGGCTGTGTGGGTGGAAGTGGAAGTACGTGAGGTAGACACAACGGCACAAATTCCTTGAGTAAGGTATCTTAAGGCAGCGTCGTTATTAACGCAGTAAGTACGACACAGCACAGCACAACCCAAGTCAGATGTTCTCAAAACACGAGGACGCATACATATATACATACATCTACAAACCTATACACCAACATCCAGCTACCGTCCTGCCTCAGCATCGATTGGACACAGAACTCTGTCCCTCCTACCCACGCGGCACCACCACCACCGTACCTATGTACATACATATCTGCCCACCCACCTACTGCCCTACCTCCCTAACGCCTACCCTCTAAATACCAAAGCAACCACGTCCCAACCACACACAAACCACAGATCACGGTCCTGAGAACAGAACAGGGTTCCATAAATATCTACGTGGCCTATCATGTCCAACTTCTAAGTCTACGCCATATCTACATCACATTAATTGTCCATCCTCAGGGGATCGTTTAACCAGTGTACTGTACCACCGGCACACTTACAGTATAGTTAGCGGGTCACGAGTACCAGCGATCAAGGAATACAAGTCCATAATTGACTCATGAATAACAACCAGTCCGGCGTCACTCACTGGACAGGAGGAGCTAAGCAGCTTATTTAGCTCGTCTACCTGTGCCGCAAAGTCCTTTGCCTTCCTGTATAAGTACACACATACCAACAGAGCCGCAAATTCTCCTGACAAGGTAAAAACACCTACACATGTATGCAATGTACAACAACGTAGTGTGCACGGTAAGCAACACTCTGTGAACTAATTCTCTAAACGAACGGACTACACAGATGGAATCTGAACACGTTCCGCCTTCTCCGGGGTGTCGGGTGTCGGCACTTACTTTGCAGTACCGTGCAGTACAGTGCTCCCTGACTCTAGGTACGTATCACGTCTAGTGGCGGCGGTGCTCAGTTTCTTGAATGAACGAACGAACACCCGTCTACCTAGCATTGCACGGGAAAATGAATCAGTACTGTACGAGTATAGTGCTGAGACAATGGCTGCGTTTTTTGGTACCTACCTAAATATGGAACTGAGAACGGCGAGCAACGCATGCTGAGATTCGAGGCCAAGAGTCGGGGGTTGCTGTATAGTACAGCATGTGCTGTCCTCTCCGACTCTTACAGTAACCTTACAGTACATCGAGTTAGCAGTGGGAACTGGATCCGGTACCTGTAGCAGTCACTTGCCTCCTCGACCAATGAACGTGCTGTATTGTATCTCCTACATAAGCTGATACTACACTGTACTGATCCGGGTTACATACCTCTTGATGCTAACTGAACGCCCCTTCATTGGTCGAGGAGAGAAGCAAGCAAGCACGCAAAGTGCTACCGGATCCAGTCCCTACCGCCACTCGATTCACAGTAACATCAAGAGCTGGCCAGGACTGTACTGTACTGTACAGTATTGTTGAAGTCCAGCGCCGAAAACGACTGTGGAAAACGGGACCATGACTGCTGTGCACTCATTGATACCTACCTATGGCTGCAAATCAAATGGATCAATGACTAAATGGAGGGACGGATCTGTACAGTCCAGTCCGCTCACTCCATTCAGCGTCGGTGCCTAAACTACACTATTACAAATGATTTCGCCGGTCAGCCCAGAACTCACGCAACCCAACCCAACGCACGTCAAACACAGTACAGTACTCCATGCCGAGTCGAGTCGGAGATAAATAAAGAATACTCCGATTCCGTTCGTTCGTTCAACAACGTCAATCAAGTCAAGCTATTTCGACAGCTGCAAGCACTACGCTACAAAAGTAGTTAGTCAACACAATTACTAACAGCGAGCTTCCGACTCGAACCGCGACCCAAGCCAAGACAGGGATCCGTTGTTTCAAAATGCTTGGATCTCCGTTATACTTTCTTGCGGTCAGAAAAAGCTACGTGCTGTACTTGGTTATGTGCAGTAATAACGTCCGTGCAGGTGACAGATCTGCTGTACGATAGTGCTGTGCAGTAGTGTCATGTACGTACTGTAGTATTCATCATCCACCCCGTGACTAACTGGTTGTGGGTGTGGCTTCTTGGAATGACAGGTCGCTCGCTGACTATCGTATGAGATCGTCTATAGTTGCCTTTTGTTGTGGTTTAGACTTCATGAGCTGAGCTCGATCAGGGAGCTTCGTGAGTCACTACATGGGTACTGTATTGTGTTGTGTTGGGGAGCTTTGTTCGTCATTTTGGTTGAGAATGTCTGGAGTCTTTATTGCGCTATTTCAATAGAGATGTATATGAAACAGACGTCGGCGTTCTGAGATGTATTAGATTGTTTATTGCTAGAGGTTGGTTATTGTCTGTTCTGGCAGAAGATAGTGTATGTGGAGTGGACTGCTGCTGAGGCAGGGACGTGCCCTGTCGGACGTAGTTTTTTTCGGAGGTTAGGAAGATCTGAGGTTGCAGGGATGGAGCTACTGTAGAGTTGAAAATAAAATCCGAAATGCTAAACAGGGTATTGCTTTCGCGGAGTGTTGTTACCTTGGCGGACCTATTATAGATGACTTGCGTCAACGGAGGTGGAGCTCTGCAATCATTCAACACAAGCGCGAGTGGTAAGCAATTGTAACTGGAATATTGGAACGAGCCTCAATCTGGATCTTCCTTGATGCGACATTGCGATATTGAAGTAGACTGTGCATTAGCGTCATAGATCGACGAATAGCTGCATGAATACTGCCTGAGGCATAAACTTTATTCCTGCAGCCTTCATTTCTCGCACAGAACGCGAGAGATCAGAAACGCCAGTGAAATAGTGCACAAGCGCTAGACGAGGAACTGGATTAGGCATCAACTAAGTGTCTCAACCTCTTATTGAAGTACAAGACAAATGCAAGAGACAGTCCTGCCTCAAGTCAGTTGAGAGCTGTCAAACTGGAACTAGCCTGCACCATGACTCGCATCCACGATTCTAGTGCGATTTTGCTGGTTACCAGGGTATCTCTCTTGTCGATTGCTCGATCGAACTTGAGTTCGGGAGTTTATGGTACCTGCAGCATGCTCATGCAGTCGACCACAATTGTAGTTCTTCGTCAATAGTGATTGCCAGTGCTCGTCCTAGTGGTGCTTGTGGTGCACGATCGGATTCGTCCCTTCACACATGGAGGAGCGGAATGGCCGGCAATCGTATGACTTGTATTTTGCTCACTTCCTCCAACATTCCCGTTCTCGTGTTTACGGAGCTGCATTGCACCATATCCTGAGATTTACGCATGTGGAATCTGACATCCTCGGCACTTATTCAATTTCAATTCTGTGCCGTGCGTGTATTGGATCACTGCGGCATCTTCCGGCCAACCTATTCAGATGGGCATTGGTGTGTGGGCGGAGCAACTTGAATATTATTGGCTAAAGATTTCTATTAACAAATGGTTCTATGTGGCGTCAACTTTGTCGCCAACTTGTTTGTCGTGGTTGTGGCACTAGAATGAATGTCAGTTTTTCACTTCGATCGTAGATCATCTTGCTCACCTTGTAAGCGTGCATCCACCAGCCAACAGCACGGTCTCTTGCTTTAGTCCTCATTCCATCCATAGCTACCCAGGTTTGACATACCCCACACAGACCCTCTCTCTTCCGCGCATCAAGGTATGGATCGGGACCATCTGAGTTCGAAGCATTGTCGGGCAAAACCATGCCGTCAGGACTCACCCACCTGATTCGCTGCGGTTCATTGAAGCGCATTTTGGTCTTTGCACATATGCCGTGGTTTCGAAGCTTATCTTCCCAGAACCTACTATTCTTGAGGTCCAACCATCTTCCTGGTTGACAGTGTCCACACCAACCTTCCCATCTACCATTGGGTGTCCGTCTTTTGTAGCGAGGAGTATACAGATCACCTGGAAAGGATGGTTCTTGGCGAACTGGGGTAAGGTAAGGTGTGTTCGTGTGCATGAAGTCACTAGGTGGAGGTGAGCTTGGGCGTGCTCGCGAGAAAGGAGTGGACGAGCGGCTTCGCGGGACTCTAGAACGTGCTATGGTTGTTGTTCTGGGTAGGCCAGGAGCTGGCATTTGAGGCGGTAAGGTGTGTATCAACATGCTGGGAGCATACTGAGGCAGAGATAGTTGTTGTACATAATTACCACTCATACTTTGATCATGCTGCTGAGGCTGTGCAAAGTATCCCATCGATGTGCCTCGCATTCTTGGATGAGCCGACAATCTAGGCACGAAGCTCTCCGAGCGAGTTGGTCGAAGATGTGGTTTCCGTCTAGGTGGTACTGTCATAACTGTTCTAGTCGTTTCTGGAGACTGCAACGTTGTAGCACCCTGCTCAGCACTTCTGCAACTTTGGTAGTCCAGGTTGACATGCGGTGCCTGTAACAAGTCTTCTTGCTGGCTCATATCATGCCAATCAGGTATAGCTGTTTGTTGTGTCCACTGCAAGTGAGATGGGTCGAAGGCAGACGCATCGTGAGGGTAGATTGCAGTGTGCAGCAAGGGTGCTGGAGAAATTGATTGGTGTCGGGCTGCTTGGTATTTGAATTGATCGTGTTCCTGAAGGTCGTCAGGCAAATTGCCTGGATACCAGCCTGGAGACATGAGATATTGGTTGTTTATCACTGGATTATGTGGAAAAAGCATTCTACCATCAGGCGGAGTTTGTTGTGTTATACTCTCACCCGAGGTTGTTGATGTGCCGCAAAAATAGGCGCCATCCCAACCAACAACAGGAGTACTTGAAATGTGCTCAAATGGAGATGCCAGTGTAGGAATAGCCGGTAATCGAGGATCATAATCCTGTGCTTCGTTTGTAGAGAAGGAGTTGTCATTGCCAGATGATGGGTGCTGGTAGATCGTGTATATGTTCTCGTCCGTGGTAATACCAAGTCCACAGTCCTGCGCCGTTATGTCCTGTTCAGAGTCACTATGAAGCGACGGATACCCATGAAGATGCTGAGAATCTTGCAGGCTTAACGGTATGGGTGCGGTGCAAGAAGTCATGTTCGATGATGAACCACAGGCTAGTGGTGCAGAGTTGATGTTATCGAGCTCAGCTAAAGGCGTGCCGACTCTAGTGTAGTCGGTAGTCTTCGATGCTTTTCCGCCGAAAGCCAATCTTGGTGCTCCACGACTCAGCCCTTCGTGGTCCTTTGTAGATCTTTCTGTCCTGTGGATGGTATTTCTGGGAAACGCTGGCAGCAGGTCATGTCCAGACTCGTAAGGCTAAGTTGCGTTCACGAAGACCGTATATCAAGATACCTCTGAGCTTTTGTGCTCTGTTCTTCTCTAGGTTTCGGCTCAGCCACTTGGTAAGTTGACCAGCCTCCCCTGTCGCAGCAGCCCATAAGCCTGATAAGGTACATAGAAGGACGGTGGTCCGACTAAATAGGGTATAGATCAGTCAAGTATAGCAGACTCCACTCTGTCCAGATGTGGTCGTGACATGCAAGGATGTGCCGGTTTGAGGACAACAGATGCTTGTGAGCACGAAACGCTGTTCTGGAGAGTGACGGAGTGTATACTCTGTAAGGTTCTCCAACAAGCGCTGGCCACGGCAAAGGTGCCAAATACCATCCAAAGTTGTTCGAGCCCGAATCATGTTGCCTGACTATGTCGCCGAGATTGCGACGGTCCGCGACCGACCGGGGCAAGTGTAGGCGCGTTTCGAAGTGGTAGAGAGAAACGTCTTGGCCTATCTCGAAACAGCACAATGCCAACAGTGCTATGGTGCTAGTCACAAGTATTCCACGCCATCAAGGCTGTCTAGTGACGAGTGGAAGTCCGCGATCATTTGTGCAAGCATTAGCAAGTCGAAAGTCGATTTCAATATGGCTGACAGCTATTGAGACTGCCTGGACCTTGAGAGTGGTCGGCATTCTCAGCATCCGAATCTCGTCCATGACCTTGGAGCACCGTTCTCCATTCCGAAGTCATCAATTATTGAGACGGAAGCTTTTGGCCGTGGAGACCTCACGAGCCGTCTCCTCTTGTCAATGCGCGACGCCCGGATGGAAATGGGCAGCACAGTAGTAGGAGGATAAAATAGCATATTGGCTAATATCCGGTAAAGTAAGGACTTCTCGTGATCGGTAACCGCCATATGCTGTGTCATGATTGGTGGATGATGAGGCTTGAGCGGTCGAAGATGATGCCGGCGCTTGTTTCGCTCTCCCGACTGCCACGTCGACCTGCTTTTTTGTTGTTCTGTAACTCATTTGTAGTTGCATGCGCGGCGCAGCTCTTGCATCGGCGCCAGAATGCGAAGGTCAACTGCTTGAAAACGTGCCAGCTACGAGCCTCGAGTTGTCGCCATCGCGATCTCTTCATGCAGGAGCGCTTGCACAGTTTGTTTGTCTATACCAATCAGCCACCCCCATAGTAGTGCATAACAGATTTTGCACTTTCTGAGATGATCATCCTATCAGTCGGCCGGTACGAAAGATGCACAACACACCTGCACGCCAATGAGATATGAGTGTCGATCCAAGCCCGAAGAAAGATTGGTATTTGTGAGTGAAGAGCTACGGAGAGATGCGTGCAGACCAGGACAACTTCGGCCATGGTCAGTAAAGCGCTTTAGGGCTATGCATTCGCAGGCTGCAGCACTTTTGGTCTCAGATTGAAACAGCATGGAGGGGACCAGTAGATGAGTTACGCATGTCCTCACAAGGCTTTCTCATGCTGTGTCGCAGCATGCGGCCACTGCAAGTGAAAAGAAGTAAGTCTGGAGTGCCCGTGCAGTCAGATTGTTGTATGTCAAGATTTCCTGTTGTAGGTGCCTCTGAATACGAGGACTATAGTGGTCTGCTAATTTGCAGCAAATTTTCAAATTTGAGGCGATTTAAATAGGATCAGTTGTGAGCCAGTGAACAAGCCTTGCTGTGGTTGACTGAGCACGTTTTGACCACCTCGTGCTTTCCCTTTCGCTGAATGCAGACACTCCGCTGCTTTTGAGGCAATTGCTACTGGATCCAAAGCACCCATCCTTTTGCTAACTCTATACCATTCGACCACGCTACGCCTAGCCTCGTTGGTTGGTTTCATGTAAGACCACTATCTGTGGACGACCGTTCAGCCAATCTACTTGAGTTTGTCATTCTCATCACAGAGGTATTTTGCAAGTCAGCCACGACGCAATCTAGTGGTGATATAGCAGGATCTAAAATGCCATCTTGCTGCGCAACCTTATCACAGCCCCACAAGCCTCGCCTCGGGGGTTTACACTGGCTACACCGTTCCAGAACAGAACTCGCCTACCACATGTACCACATGAGTGATTCGTCCTCATCGTCTGCTACCTGCAGGCTCCGGTCTGGCGCCTCTGTCCGGGATTGTGGAAGATCTATTAGCGGAACACATACTCTGGAGGAGCCACAAGGTCAGTACTAGAAATGTAGCTCTAATGAAGGGAGCAGCTCAAGAGGACACCAGCGTAAGTGTGCGCTTCCGTTTGCATATAGCATAGACTAGGAGAGGTCACATAGTGAATTTTCAACAGCGTTAGGAGTTCGTTGTGGATCGTCTAGCCGTTTTCATACTTGACGATGGTGCCCCATAACGAGACGTGTAGGAGGGATATCAGGTGGTCAGTTCGAACAGGAAATATCCTGTGGTAGGGAGAGATAGTGTGGGTGATTCATACATGTGTCTAGATCAGCAGCTTATCAGACTCTTAGAATTAGACCTCTAGAGAGAACTACATCCGAGTTGACCAAGTTTTATACAAGCCGCTATCGCCGACGTAGTTATGGCATGGTGCTGCAATAGACGACTAGATAAAGGGGCGGCTAATGATCGGTACTACACGGCGGCCCAGCGAAGCAGATAACCAATCACGATAGTCTCACACATTAATTCTTTCAGTATCCAGTTACTGCAGAGCATGTACAAATGGCATAAATCGACTAAGCACCTTTGGCACTATATACCACCGACGGAGGTCGTTACGATGATAACGTGCGGCGAGTAAGGTGTCTTTTGTATTGGTAGTATTCGAAGTGTCATTCTACTGAGTCAAACCAGCGAATAAATTTCATCCTCAACCTTCCACAAGTCAATCACATAAAATCCACAACCACCACCCACCATCTAACCGTTCTAAAGTCCTTGACAAAGTTCAACAACTAATCACCACCGCACCACAATTCACGTTGAACACAAACAATCCAACCACATAACCACACCTCCGCAACCCCCAAACAAAACCCATCCTTCTCCACTTATCATTCACCAACCCACAACCAACCACCAAAAATGCCAAAACACAACCCCAACCCCAAACCCACTCCCTCAGACACAATAGACATAGACACAACACAATACAGTACCCATGTAGTGACTCACGAAGCTCCCTGATCGAGCTCAGCTCATGAAGTCTAACCACAACAAAAGGCAACTATAGACGATCTCATACGATAGTCAGCGAGCGAACTGTACTTCCAAGAAGCCA
>Ga0068618_1000205_pt1 | contig 14771 bp, 14 predicted proteins | sample InSIn2SAF170_2_FD_77423 | JGI IMG/M metagenome (GOLD analysis project Ga0068618, IMG submission 77423) | Clean room microbial communities from NASA Spacecraft Assembly Facility at Jet Propulsion Laboratory, Pasadena, California, USA -... ...
ACATTTATAATATACATATTGAATAATTGTTATTCAAGGATTTAAGTAACTTTCACGGGTTGCAACATAAGTAACATCGATAACATAAGTTGGTCGGGTAATACAGATAATATCAGTAACACACCTTTGTCATGTCCAGATGCTGGTTATTCCCCCAAGGCTTTACTGAATTCCTGGGCTGATTGTAGCGTAACCGAGTTGTGCTTCTAAAGCACCGCAAGAAGGCGAACTCAACACAGCAGCGAAGCCTCTGGTCCGTTTAAGTATCCCCGCATGTGCAGGTTCAGGACTTGCGAACGACTAATATCTTGGTTAGCAGTTCGCAGTCAGGCGGCGAGTATATCTTTCCTAGGCTAACAGCATGGAATACGCTGCTTATCCTGATTAAAGTTAATAGCAATAACATTAGTAATATTAGTAACAGTGGTAATACAAGTAATAGGTTATGCCTGCTTCTCAAGCAGCTGTAAAAACCCTGGTTACCCGGGCCTTTATCCCCTAGCCGTAGTCTGACCTGCCTGCACCTGGTTTTTCGTAAGAGGATTTTTAAGCCGGACCCGCTGGCTTAACTGCTTTTGCTCGCAGCGGACCGCAGGTCAAGTAGTCACACAATATCCACTAATTACTGGTAGACTAAGTTTGCTGGTTGCCTTGAGCCAGCATTGCTGGCTCAAGGCAACCTATCGGGCATGCAGTAAGCTACTTAGGACAGGCGGCAGTCCGTAACTCCGCCGGATTTGGATTAGCTAGTGCGTAGTGGCAGATCCAGGCCGGTCTTGGGCACCCAGTTATCCATCCATGCGGCTGAATTATCTGTTAGCACTTTTACTGTACAAGAATAAACAATACGGGTGACACAAATAATATCAGTAACATTTGTAATAAAAGTAACAGGGATAATATTGGATAGGCGCTCTGCTTACTAAGTTTCCAGTTCTAGAAGCCAGGCATCTGAAATAGCCATGATGGCGCACCGCCACTAGCGTGTTAAATAATAATCAGGCTGGACGAGTGCCGTCGCCTTACCTAGCTTACCCCCTACTGCCCGGTATTTATTCAGGCAGTGGGGAAGAAAAAGGCAGTTGAGCTGTAAAGTCTGTTATGTGAGCTGGTTGTGGGTAACGGGTGAAATAGCTGCGTCACACTTCATTGCCAGCATGTTGCTGCACGTGTTAGGTATGAGCTGAATATTACCAGGATTATTACTGTTACTAAGATTACTGTTGTTACTAAAATTACCGTTGTTATAGGTATTACTAATGTTCTTATTATTACTGATGTTATAAATATTGTTAGTGTTACCAGTGTTATTGATAAGAGAGGTATTATTAGTATTATTGTCACGCGATGGTCGCTTTCCAAATGCAGGTGAGCGGGGCAGTAGTAATCCCTGTCCCTACCGGAAATACAATCGCTAGTGCCAACTCGTTACTGCGCTGATTGGGCAACCTAACCTGCGTTGGCTACTTACTTCCAGAAGGGCTTGGTTTTGAGCAAGGCGTTGGGCCATTGGTAGTCGCGCTGAAGTAATCGGTGCCCAGCTACGCACGTCGCCTGCGGACCGCCCCAGTACACCAGGGCTCGAGGCGAGGTCAGTTGCAGGCCCTGTTCTTGCGCGGCTGCCAGATACTGCCTTGCTGAGAAGGAGTCAGCCACCAAAAAATGCAGCGGCACGCTGCCATCCAGGTCCGGAAAAAAGTCATTGGCGTGGCGGGCGTGGATGATGCTGACGACGAGTACGTGCGCGGGCAGATGCCGACGCACCTCGTAGAAGTGGGCCAGGCACGAGACATCGCCCAGCAGGGCATAAGCCGGCGCGGTAGGGTCGAGCAGAAACTTGCCGCCTGGCCCGTAGAAATACACCACGTCGCCAACGCGGCACTCAGTGGCCCACCGGGCCCCCGGTCCATTGGAAAACGTGCAGACGGCCAACTAACTCCAGCTGGCCCGCGACGGCGTCGTAGCCCCAAACCGAGTAGGTGCGCTTGCGCAGGTTAGCCTCGTCGGCGCGGTCATTGAGGCTAAAGAAGACGTTGAGCGTCTGACCGGGCACGTAGGACCAGTCAGCCAGGGCCGGACCCTTCAGGCTTAGGCGGTAGGTATGGGCTGCGATACGCTGTACTGCCACGATGATGGCAGATTGCATTAGCTGACGGGCCAGGGTGTTCAACAGAAGCATAGGAGTAGCATCGGGCTTTTAGTCAGGCAGACGCACTGCATCGTCATTTACCGTACGGTCCCCGCACTCAGGGCTTACGCATCAAAACTAGCAGCGCCTTTTTCACGGGCGCAGGTTAGCAGTTGAGTCATATAGTCATCGTTCCAGCCGGCATTTCGTCGCCGGGCCCGCAGACTTCCCGGCTGGTACTTGCCTTGCTGCAACAAGTTGAAAGCCAGCTTGCGCAAGACGGCGAAGCTGCGGGTGGCGACCCGGTCGCGACTGCGGGCGTCGTCCTCTCGAAAGACCACATCGAGCACCCAGTGCAAGCTGTTTTCAATCGCCCAGTGGCGGCGGATAGCCTCGATAAGCACTGCCGGGGTATCGGAACAGCTGGTTAGATAGTAGCGAATCTCGGCGTGGGTGCCCGGTTGGTGTTGCACATGGCGAATCGTTTCGACAGCGAGAATGGCCCGCAACCCAGGCCATTCCCGCAGGGCCGCTAGCTCGGCGCCCAGCGGCAGTACCCAGGCCCGGCGACGGACCCAGCGCCCATGGCGACAGTCAAAGGCGTCGTAATCAGGTGGACAGGTCGTCCCGAGGTCAAAACAAGCGGCTTTACAGTAGGCTACCACGGCGCGATGGCAGGTGCGTTGATTGCCTTTCAGCGCCAGGATATAATCCGCCCGCTGGGCTAGCAGTTGCCGGGCAATCGCGTGCTGGCAACCCAGCGCATCTAGCGTAACGATCGTGTTAGCCAAGCACAAGCTGCTAAGCAGGAGAGGGATAGCGTTCAGCTCCTGTCCTTTACCGGCCACGCCTACCTGCCCCAGACTTAGGCCCTGTTGGGTGGCGAAGGCACTGACCACGTGCAACGGGGCTTGGGCCCGCCCGCGGTCAAAGGAGCGCCGCACCGTCTTGCCATCCACGGCCACCACCTCACGCGGCAAGGGCGGGGCGGTGCTGGCCATCCATTGGCGAAAGCACTGTTCCAGCCCCTGCGGGTCGACCAGCGAAAACACGCGCCGGAAGGTGTCGTGGGAGGCACTGCCGTGGGGCAAATCCAGAAACGTGGCCAACCACGTGTGCTTCATCCGTCCGTAGTGGGCGATGTCCACCCATGTTTCGGCCCCGGCTACCACGGCACACACGGCGATAACGAGTAGGTTAAGCAAGCGGTGCCGGGTGCGGCCGGCGCACCGCGGGTCGGGTAAGGTGGCAAAAGAAGCAACTAGTTGACTGAGCATAAATACCTTGGCGATGCCTAAAAAGGCAAAGGTCAGTTCCGCTCACACTAGTTGCAGTTTGATGCGTAAGCCCTGTCCCCGCACTAGATAGCAACGACCAAGCAGCTGATTTGCCTGCTTGAGAAGATGCGACACCCTCGGGCCGGGGTAGTACCAGCCCGGGCATTAAAAGGATTAGGTTAAAAATGGTAATGCTAATAACATCGGTAACACTAATATCACTGTTAACAATATTAACACCCTCAACATTGTTAACATAGGAAATAAAGTTAACACCAGTAATACAACCAGGGTAGTTGCCGTTTACCTTTGTGCCATGAGTAAGATTCTGGCATTTACCAATCAGAAGGGGGGAGTAGGCAAAACAACCTCTACGGCTAACATCGGTGCGGGCCTGGCCCGGATGGGACACAAAGTGCTTCTCGTTGACCTGGACCCGCAAACTAACCTGACTAAAGGGCTGCGCGCGGAGCCATCGGAGAAAAATGTGTACGGGGCACTGTTGGGGGACTACCCAGCGGAACCTTACGGAATAGGGCCTAAACTTGGGCTGCTAGCCGGCTCAACAGCCATCTCCGGCTTCGAGAAAGTGAAAGGGGACGAGGTGGATCGGGAATACCTGCTCAAGGAACTGCTCGAGCCCTGGCGCGAGAAGTGCGCCTACATCCTGCTGGACTGCCCGCCGGCCCTGGGACTTATTACCCTCAACGCCTACGTCTGCGCGGACGCCCTCTATATTCCGCTCGAAGCGCAGCTCTACGCGACGGATGGTGTGGACAAGGTAGTAGAACTGGTGGGGCGGGTGCAGAAGCGCATGAACCCGGACCTGAAGGTAGGGGGCATCTTTTTCACGCGCTACGACCAACGTAAGGTGCTGCGCCGCGATACGGCGGACCAACTCCGCGCCAAGTATCCGGGTCTGGTGCTCAACGCCACTGTCCGGGAAAGCATTGCCCTCGGGGAGGCCCCACACCTTGCGCAGGACATTTTCACTTACGCCCCCAAGAGCGCGGGGGCGGTAGACTACCAGGCCCTGGTAGATGAGATACTAACCCATTAATTCCTCGCTCTTTTCCATCCCGTTCCCTCATGGCCAAGACTTTCAAGAACCTTACCCCACCCACGCCAGCCAAACCAGTTTCAGAGCGTGATTTCTTTGACCTGACGGACGAGCCCGTTCCTGGAGTAGCAGCAAAGAAGCGGGCTGCTGCTAGTAGTAACATAGATAACACTAGTAATACTGCAGAAGTCCTGGAAAAGAGTTCCGTTAGTAATACTAGTAACACGAAACCGACACCGGCGTCCATACCTGCTCCCGCGCCGGTAGTTAAATCAGCAGAAGAGGAGGACCGGGACTTACGGCAAACTTTTGTGGTAAGCAGCAAGCAGCTGGAACAGCTGCGTGACCACGTGCACGCCCGGCGCGCCCAAGGCGACTACGAGTACTCGCAGAAGCAGGCGCTGCAGGAGGCCCTGGCTTTGCTCTTTGCCAGCGTGCCCCAGGCGGCACCGCGGCCTAGTCAGACCCGGGAGCTGGAGCAGCAGCGGCGGGAGCGGATTCGCCGAGGGCGGGCAGTATAGGGGCACGAGCGAAAGAGCAGCAAATCCGGCTAAGAAATGTTGACCAGCGGCATCATGGTATGCCCTGAGCGTAGCAAAAGGGTGGGGCGATGCTCCTAGGGGCTATGAGACTGGTTGCTCCGGTTACATCTGGACAAACCGAAAGACAGGCTTGCCCCACGCCAGGTGATGTGCTTCCTGCCCAGGAGTCGGACGAAATGCCCATCCTGGTGAACGCTTTGTGCTAGCTACTGCCGAGGCACGGGTTCTCGCTAACGGGGCGAAAGACTACGGGAAGCGCTAACGCCATGCTTGGGGCGGAGCAGCTTAATCGTCAGCGACCTACCCGGTGCTGGTACTTGGCGAGCGTGTTCCAGATTTTATACATCGCTGCCTCGCCGGCTTTGGTGGAAAAGTTGGTATTGAGCAGCAAAAGGCGGCCGATTCCGGATTTAGGGTCAAAAAACAGCAGCGCTACCACGCCGGGGTCGCCCCCGGTATGACCGATGAAGCCGGTGTAGCCGAAGCCCATAAAAATGCCCACGTTGTAGGATTCGCTGTACGGGTTGCGCTCGTTGCGCTGCGCAAAGTTGCCGGCGGCCAGTTCGGGGCGGAACAATTCGCGGTAGCTCGCCGGCCGTAGCACGGTGCCCTGGCCCTGGTAGCCCCGATTCAACTCGCGCAGGTACTTGCTCAGGTCGGCGACGGATGACAGGAAGCCGCCGTCGGGGTACGTGGCAAGCCCGTAGTAGGGCAGCGGCACGGTAGGGGACTGGTAGGGCCGCGCGTTACGGGCAAAGGTGCCTTCGCCAACATTCCAACCCGAATCCCGCAGGTGTAGCGGCCGGGTGAGGTAGCGGGCCGTGAAGTCCGAAAACGGCTGCTTGCTGGCCCGTTCCACCACGTACGCCGCCAGGGCTGCGCCCACGTTGGAATACTCGTACAGCTCGCCCGGCCGGAGGGCAAGAAACCCCTTCGGCTGGTACCACTTGCCTTGCGGGGTCAGGACGTTTTTCAGAAAGACGGGCAGGGTCACCGCCGAATCGGCGGCAATAAACGTTTGCTCGTTCTCAAAGGCTAGCGGCAGGCCCGTTATGTCCTGGCCGGGCTTGAGGTAATAGTTGTGGCTCAGGTAAAAGTCGTTGTCGCAGATACTGGAGGTGTGGGTCGCCAGCTGGCGGAGCGTAATTGGTACGTCGGGGAACGCCGGGTTAACGACCAGGAAGGGCAGGTACTTGTTGATGGGGTCATCTAGGGTAAGCAGGCCCAGTTCCTGCGCCTTGAGTAGGGCCACGCCCACCAGCGTTTTGGACACCGACGCGATGCTTTGTACGGTGTGGATGCCGTACGCTTTTTTGGCCTGCGCATCGGCAAAGCCAAGCTGGTAGCAGACGTCCTGCCCGTTAACGATGGCCACCCCAAACCCGTTGAAATAGCCCTTGCTGCGCAGCGCTTCCAACTCCGCGGTCAGTGAGTCCTGCGCGGCGCGGCGGGCGGGTTGGGCGGCTCCCCGCATGGCGAAGCCGAACGTGAGGCAGAGGATCGAGACAGCAAAGGTTCTAAGCACGAGATAACCAGGGAGGATGAAGAGGGCCGTGGACCGGCAGAAGTAGTAAATAAAGGCTTTTTTCAGTATTGGCTGCGGCCTGGCTAGGTGGCGCAGCTTGGAACCTCCGGCTAAGCTTTTCCAATCCGCTTGCAGGTAGGTTACTAACTACGCACCAGCTACGTGGAGGCTTGCCGTAGTTTTTCGCCCCTGGTAACCAGGGTCCCTTGCCCGGGGCCAGGCCAGCCTAGGCCGGGCGTGTGAAGCAGCGAGAAGTTCTTCAGGTGCATGTCCGCGTTACCGGTCAGGAAGCTGAAAAGCACCAGCTCGTAGTAATTCACTACATCCAGGCCCGGGTTGGCGGAGTACCGCAAAATGGCCTTGGCCACCTGCTCGTGCGAGCCATCATACTTGTTTTCTGTTAGCCGCTCGGTGAGCTGGCACATGTCTTCCATAGTCAGCTTCTGCCCCTGGTGCCGGTCGATGCGCCGCGTAACGTAGGCCAGTGTGCCCCCTTCCAGGCGCAGCAGGCTGTGGGGCACGGTGGCTAGGCCCGCTAATGCCGCTAGGTGTATGGTTAGGTCTTCGACTTCCGGCAGGCTGGGGTAGTGCGGGGTAGGGGGCTTGAGGAGGTAGGCCCCCAGCGCGCCCACGATGGTAAAGCGGGTAGGCTGTCCCGCGTCGCCGGTGGTCGTCAGGGTGAGTGAGAGTTTGGGCTGCACGCCCGTGACGGTAATATGGCTGCGGACAATCTGCTCAGCTAGGGTGAGCAGCTGCGCCTCGGAGTAGGGAAAAGCTGGGGGCGTGGGCTTAACGAAGAGCTTGCGGCTGCACGCGGGGCGGTAGTCCGGGGCCACGGCCGCCAGGGGCTGGTAGCAGTAGAGGCAACGGCTCATGCGTCTTCGGCGGGAGGGAGGGGGCAGGGTAAACGCATTAAAATCTGACCATATGCCCTCACGTTCTCAAAAGGCACTCTGCTATTTTGGGAATACCCAAACTAAGCGTTTCGGGGAGTTGTAAAAGTGCCTTCAGAGGCTGGAATGGAACCCCGAAATTTTAATGCGTTTACCCTGGAGGGAGGGGGTAAGTGCTGACGGCCCCGATGCAGTCCCGGCAACAGGCTAGCAGCAGGCCCATGCGGTCACTGGGGTTGAGCTTCCAGTTCCGCTCAGCTACTTTAAGCAGCCAGCCCTCAGGGATAAGACCATCAAAGAAGGGAAAGAGTACCCGCTCTACGTAGGGCTGCTCCTGCAGGGGCAAGGTCAGGCTAACGGGCTGGGCGAGCGCGGCTTGTAGGTGCTGCGACGTGTAGGTATAGCCTTCCTCATTCTCAACCAAATGACCGGCCAGCTTCCCGTGCAGGTTACTTTATCCTTGCTGCTACTGTCACTGACTGCTCACCGAAACCACAGTCCTGAGGATAAACAGCTCTAGGTAATAGTACCCTGCTAACTATTTGATAACGAGTGAATAAAAGGTATAAATTAGTAAAAAAACTAAAGAATTTCATACAATTTTTACTTTTTTTTACTTAAATCGACCGAGATAACCGGCTTTTATACCACCCTACTTTAACGTTTGGTACAACCCGGGGAATTCTGTTTTGAGCTGGTTAATTGTAGCCCCCCCTAAATTTTCAAATACCTTATTGCCGGCCTCAAAATCGCGGAGTAGGGGATGAGTGACCTTCATCAGCTTTGCAATCTTGGGTTCCTCATCGCCCAGATACTGCAGAATATGCTCAATCTGGGCAGCTGTAAGCTTCAGCTTTTGTAGGCGCGTGACTACGCGCTGCTGTACCGTTGGCAGATCCAGCGATAAGGCCAGCGTCATTTGCTTATCCGGCACCGGCTGACTACCCCGAACTTCAGGCTTACTAACTGAGGTGGGCGAAGAGGGATCAGGTAAGAGCACCTCATGCTTGGTCTCCGGAATAGCAAAACGAATAGCGCGTACTTTCTTGCCTTCCTTGAGCGCCACATATGTCACCAGCCATCCCAGCGCGTGTATCTCCCGCAGGCTGGGCTCTAGCACATAGCGCTTGAAATCGTGGAAAAGAATATAGGTTTTATCGTTGTCATCTCCCAAAATCTGCTTACGCAGCACTTCAAAATCTACTTCCCAGGCTCCCACATCATCCCAGGACTTAAGCAGCCAGAACAAACGATGCGCATGCGCAGAACGTAGTAGCAGCAATATCTCAATCTCCACGTGGGTATAATGCTCCGCCAGCTGCAGCAGGAAAGGCTTGATCTCGGGGGCAAAATTACCCGTGATAAGACCAGTCCCCTCATTAATATCCATGTAGCTGATGATAGAGTAGGCCGTAAAGCGGTTCTTACTCTTACTTTTGGTCTCAATACTGACTATCTTGGTCATCAGCCCCTTGCAAGCATCGCGGATGGCTTCATAAATGCTACCCCCTTTCTTTTGGGTAAGCACTTTACTTATCGGGATGGAAATACCCGGTAGCTCAGTTTGCCCCTGGTGAATGCACCCAAGAGCCAGGGCGAACAGGCGAGCTTCTACGTTCGTGAGCTTGAGAGGCGCTCGTACCAGCGCGTTGGCCTGATAGGCGCGGGGATAATCGACGGGTTGCGGAACCATAAGGCGGACAAAGCAGCGTAGTAACCAAAAGTAGGAACAACTACGTGAAAGTAGCTAGTCTTTCACGTAAAAAAAGACGGCCACCAGGTAAAGGTGCCATTTTTCACGTAGCACCAGCAGGCAAGCCACGGCTGGTTTTCACCCAGCAGAGCAAGCCTCGAACTGACTCGAAGAGTGCCGTTTTTTACGCAGGTGCCATTTTTCACGTAGATGGTGCCATTTTTCACGCAGCAGAGTGCCATTTTTCACGTAGATGGTGCCATTTTTCACGCAGCAGAGTGCCATTTTTCACGCAGCAGAGTGCCATTTTTCACGCAGAAAACCGATTCATTTTATTGAAAATCAATAAGTTATGTCCCCTAGAAGAAAGAAGAAAGAAAAGTATTAGAAAAACAGAAGCAAAGTTCAGTTTTTAATTTTTTTTAAAATTACTGTTTATCAGTTAGTTATTTATAAATAGGGTAGTAAGGGGCTTTCAGGACAAGTCGGGCTTATTGCACGTGGCAAAAGCAGCTGGAAAAGATTAGCACCCTATGCTCAAAAAAGAAGTTACGAAAGTTAATGAGCAGCTTGAGTAGTTAAGATTCTGTCTATAAACGATTTATATAGAAGAAAAGTATTGACGAGGGGAGCGGAAGATCTTTTAAAGCAACTGCGTGAAAAATGGCACTCCTGACAGGCAAAAAACCGAGCGCAATTGCGTGAGAAATGGCACCGCTTGACTGGCTGGGCTTATGGTAAGGTAGTGCCAGTTGCTAAACTTTTTTTATGTAATACCCTGTGAAATAGGATGGGTAGGGCTAAAGAATGCAGTAGATCAAGCTGAGGCCAACTGTGTTTTTCAGTAAGGCTATACGATAAGAGCGTGGTAATCTCCATGAAAAATCCAGCGTATGGACGAGACATAATTTGCACTATCATGGCCTCCATGTAGGGCTTGTGCTTATATAGGCACGCTAAGCGTCAGGAGATTGTAGCTTGGTCCTGATCAGTCCGTTTAGCACCTTCCAAATAAAATCCCCTACTTGTCGGAAGCTAGTCAGCAGTCATCTTACTCCCGCTAAATGAGCGTAGCAGATAGTCTCTGACGTAAGGTTCACCCGCGCGGCGTCCCAGGCACCATGCCGGCGTTATAAGTAACGATTGAAACTAAGTCACCAGGGCGACGCATCAACCAAGCGCGTGGCTTAGGTAAAAGATAAGCCAGATAACACTAATAATACTAATAATACTGGTAACACTAGAAAAATGCGTGTTATCAGTATTATCTATCAATTCAGGTGCTTACCACAGCTTACCTGACAGAAGCTATCTAATGAGTAGACATTTGCAGCTACTCCTTGCTAGCTAGTACCACGGACCTATCCAGGCCCAACAAATACAGCTACCTTTAAGGAAAGGAGGTATTTCATTCCCAACTGCTTAACTGCTAGCACTAAATGTTACTCAATTCTCCCCAATTCCAGGCCCTAGCAGGTACTATTATTGGGCGGCACGACAATGCAGTAATGCGAGCCAGCGGCATCCGCTACGCCCGCGCTGAGCGATTTGGCTGGCCAGTACCCGAACCGAGCGCAACAGTACCCATTCAGGCAACCCGTACCCGTCCCCGCCTGCCCCCAGGTAACTGATTCGATGTTAGATCAGGTAATAGGCAGTTTGTTTGCTACCCTGACTTACTCCGAATACTGCCTGCGACTCTCCGTAACCCTACCCGCTGATTACCAGTTTACTGAGCAATTACCCGTTATGGTCTGGGTGCATGGGGGCTACTACGTCACCGGCGCCGGCGACCTGCCCCTCTACGACCCAGCAGCTCTGATGAGTGAGCAGCGGCTTGTGTTCGTGGCTGTAACGTACCGACTTGGTCTGTTAGGATTTCTCGGCAATGAGAAGGGGTCACCACTTAACCTGGGGCTAGTGGAGCTGCTTGTAGCCCTGCGCTGGGTGCAGCGCAACATCAGCGCTTTTGGGGGAGAACCCAGCCTAGTGACGCTGCTGGGACACTCGTCCAGGGCCGACGCGATTGTGCAGTTGCTGCTCGTACCGGAGGCTGCTTGCTTGTTTCGCCGCGTTATCCTGCACAGTGTCCCCCTGGACCTTACCCGCCACCGCCAAGCCATGACCCGCGCCATGAATAAGGCGGCGGGTCTGCTGCTGCCCTCGGCCCCCATCAGCGAAATACTAGCCCGTACCCGCGTTGTAACTAACGCAGCCCGCTGGTTCGGACTGAAAGAGCGGGATGCCATTCGGCCCGCAGTACGGAGCGTACCCTCTGCCACCCGAAACGGACATTGAGCGGGCCTGGGAGGCCGTGGCTCCGAGAATGGATGTGCTCGTCGGGTCTACGGCGGAAGAAACCCGGTTTTCGCCGTCATCGATCCTACCTTCAGCTGGCTGGCCCGCCTGCCACTGGTGGGGGCACGGCTATCGCGGCTGCTGATCAGTAGTACGTCACGCCTTATCTACCAGTCCTCCGCGCAGGATTTCGCCCGGCGCCACGTGGGGAGTGGGGGTAGGGCCTACCAGTTTCTGATGCTGTATCAGCCGCCTGGCAGTCCGTTCGGCGCGGCCCACGTCGTTGATTTGCCCCTACTACTGGGGATCCCGGCCAGCTGGGCGGCCACCCCGCTGCTTAGTCAAGCTACCTGGACGGAAGTCAACGCGACGGGCCGGCAGGTGCGGCAGCTCTGGGCCGACTTTGTCCGCACTGGCGTGCTACCCGCCTGGGTAGCTATTGCTAACGTGCTCCGGGTGCAGCGGGTATGAAATAGCTTTCTGAGCCCACCAAGCCCCACCTGAACCCTAACGCACCGCGGGCCTATTCCAGTTTTTCGCCCTTAAGACGAACGCCACCCGTAGCGGCCCCGATCCTCCTGATAGAGCTAGGTACTGGTCGCCCGCGTGGCTCGCCAGTACCAGTCCGAGCTACGGGCCTTCTACCAGCAACAGCTCCCCTTTCCTGAAAAAACGTTAGGCGTGAACCCATCAGACTGCGGGCCAAGCTGCCAGATACTGAGCCGACCAACTGCCTTTGATGAGTATAACCGGGAAGGCTACCCCGATTTTGATGAGCTACGGGCTCACTTGCAGTGGGCGGCATTGATACTCCGCCCGTACCTGCGACCTATTTGGCACCCACAGTTGAGAGAGGTATACGCCCAGGCGCGGCAGCCCCAACCTATCGTACTGCTGCGCTCTTCGTACATTATCAACGCCTTATTGCCCCAGGCGCAAGTCGAAGAAATACTACGTCAGGAATGAGCTCTACGCACTTTCCGGTTTGCTAAAATATTACTCGTATTATTTATGTTACCCATGTTACTTGTATTCGTTTTAGTAATCAGGTAATTGTCTGAAAGCTAATCAACCAATACATTTACCACTAAGTGATGCGTCTTAGCTATTTTAGTTTCTTGCCCGGGCTGCTACTGCTGTCTGCTTACCCGGTACTGGGTCAAAGCCAGCCTGGCAGGGGAGGAGTCATCGGCATCTTGCCCGGGGGTGGCACCTCAACTGCACCAAGTCGACCCGACGTGGCCGTGGCTCCTAGCCGAGGCGTAGCAGTGCCAGGCCACACGCCGTCCGGCACCGGCTTGCAAGCTACTTACCATGCTGGAGCCCCGCGGGGAGCTGCTGCCTACAGCCGCGTTGAGCCTGGCGTAGGGGTAACGTGGCGCGGTAAGGCTCCCGCCCCGGGCGTACCGGGCCAGGGCTTCTCGGTGCGCTGGACGGGCTACGTGCGCGCCCCGGAAACAGGCATCTACGTGCTGCACACGGAGTGGGATGCTGCCACGGACATCTACTTTGCAGGGCAGAACGTGCTGGCGATGGAACGTAACGAGATGGCCATGTTTGGCTCCAACGAGAGTTTTATACCAGTCGAATCAGTGCAGTATTTTACAGCCGGCCAGTTTTACCGCATCGACCTAGCTTATAAAAATGTGCAGGGCGTGTCGCGGGCCGTCCTCGCCTGGGCGCGTCCCAGTGAGTTAGGGCACCCTACCAAACTGGAGCAAACGTATTTCGCCGCCAAGGGGCACCGTTATGCTATCATTCCCCAGGAGTTTCTCTACCCCGAGCTGCCCCAGCCACCCGCTCCGGTGGCAGCTGCGGTCCCGGTGCGTCGGACTACTACAGCGCCGGTTGTCCGGCGTCGGGTTGTTGCCCCACCGGTAGTGCAGCGCCGTCCGGTCCGGGTACGGCCAGTGCTGCCATCCCCCGCTCCAGTTACGCTACCCGCCCTCACCGCGCTGCCCCGGGGCAGCGCGGTGGCCTTACCCAGCCTCTACTTCACCCAGAGCACGGCCGACTTACTACCAGCTTCGCGCCCCACCCTCAATGCGCTGGCGCAGGAGTTGCGTCAGCGCCCGGGCCTGCGGCTGGAAATAGCTGGTCACACCGATAACGTGGGTGAGGCCAGCCGGAACCTGCGCCTCTCGCAGCAGCGGGCCCAGGTGGTACGGCGCTACCTAGTACAACAAGGCATCGACTCCCTGCGGCTCACGGCCCGGGGCTATGGGGGCACCCACCCGGTGGCCGACAACCGCGACCCGCAACAGCGGCCCCGCAACCGCCGCGTGGAAGTGGTAGTGCAGTGAGTAAGTAAGGCTGACTTTGTCAGGGCGCGAACTGCCCGAGCAGTTCGGCCCTTGAAACAGAGTGGCGCGATGCTTTCGCCGCTGAACTCAGACGGGGCCCGCTCGCGCTGCTACAAAAGATCCTAGTTCTCTCTTATACACTTGCATTAAGTAAGGCAGCTATTCAGCTCATTTAAAGGTTGCTACTGGCTTTGGTTAAAGTGCTGCTTTGTATCTTATCCATCAAGCTTCAACTCAGGGCTTCACCCCGTGATACGCGTAGGATATACCCTGGGCGTGCTACTGGTGGCTATACACGCCAGGCGCCTGTTTGGCGTAATGTCTGTCAATAAGCAGTCCTCCAAGCTGAATACGCGGACGGATTGGATAGAGGTCTGTGTAGATAGCCAACAGGTAGGGCATTAGGAGGCAGATGTTGTGCAGGCTGATTAACTGCCAGCTTGGGTAACCCCATCCGCCTTACGCAGGTACCTATCAAGACAAGCTCTGGCCCGGTATGACGATGCGGCAAGTGTGGCAAGCCACTACAAAGCAAGGGCTCACGTGTGGGGTCTTACTTATTGAAGGCGAGCTAGGGATGTTTTTACCCTTGGTAGCTCCTTATGACGAGTTCGACTATGCGAAGCAGTTGCCTGATGACTTGGTATTAGAAACGCTTTATGTGATGCCTAGAACTTGGCGTGGCTACTAATAGGAGGGGCGCGACCGTATACGTATACTGCCTGGCTTAGCAAGTAGCGCTCCCCAAGCTGCGCTGCCAAAAACTTGCAGAACCTACTTCTTGACCCGCTAAAAAGTGGCTTTGTAATCTGTTCGCTGGAGTCAGGGAGGGAGTAGCAGTATGGTGCAGTGGCTGTTGCAGGACTCGGCATGAGGTTTTTTAAAGAAGGATTCAACGAACCAAACCATTCTAGGAAGGTTGGGAAATAGGCCTTTTACCTGTACTTAGCAGCCTGCTTATGCTATTATTGAACTGGCTAGGTACTTCTGCAACAGACACTGCACCTTTCGGGGCTAGCTATTGCAGCCAACTAGGCGGAGCTTACAACCCT
>Ga0068618_1000206_pt1 | contig 14707 bp, 13 predicted proteins | sample InSIn2SAF170_2_FD_77423 | JGI IMG/M metagenome (GOLD analysis project Ga0068618, IMG submission 77423) | Clean room microbial communities from NASA Spacecraft Assembly Facility at Jet Propulsion Laboratory, Pasadena, California, USA -... ...
AGATACAATGGTAATTCCCGTTGCCGTAGATTTTCAATCCCGAAGCCGACGACATTCGGCCCCACAAGGATCGTTCCCCTGCTGCAAGTGTTAATATAGTGAAGCAACAAATCACGATAAACAAACACTACCCTGTGCCTGCTTGAGAGCTTTCAAACAGCGTCTTCAAGCTGCTTGCCAGGCATCGATCGACCCGCGTGGCTCGATTGCCCCTTCAACATGACGGAGTTAAACTCGAAGCTACTTGCGGCCTCTTCCGCATGCCTCTTCGGTCTGATATCACACCAGATCTTCAAACGCTTTGAGCCCACCGTCAGGTTAGTCCGTTCTGTCTGGAAAATTCATAATGTTCACTTACTGACAATGACGGCCAGAGAATTCTTTGGGCACGTCCTCATCGCCAACGCGGGATTGACGGTACTGGCCAGGTATCTTGGCGTACGGGCTACAACTGATCTCGTACAAATCGTCTTTATCAACCTTGCAGTATATCTCCTCACACTCGTGTAAGTACCAGCAGTGGTCATGGACGTCTTCAATGCTGTGGCTGTATCCTAATAATACGTAGCACGAGCATTGTGTTGTACCGGGTCTTTTTCCACCCGTTAAATGATTACCCTGGCCCTCTGCTCTGCAAGATCACACGGTTTGTGGCATCCTACCACGTCTTGCAGCGAGACTCCCATTTGTGGGAGTGGAACCTCCACAACAAGGTAAATGCGGCTCTGACCTTCCCGTACAGAGAATGGCTAATCAGGACAGTACGGTGACGTCGTGCGTGTTTCGCCAAACGAGCTGTCTTACAAGTCTGCGTCTTCAGTCGATGTGATTCATGGCGCGAAAGCGGGCAAAGTGGCCCGAGGGCCCTTCTACTCTGGCGATCCCGACCGTCCTGCCGACTCTATGCTTTCCACCCAAGATCTGACTGAGCATCGATGGCGTCGTAAGATCTGGGAGCGTGGTTTCGGTACCCTCCAGTTGAAGACGTACGAAGGCCGGGTGGTTCGTCATCTTGATGTGCTTGTTGACCAGTTGAGAAAGCGCCAGAATGGTCAGTTGAAACCAATTGTGCCATTGTGACCATGTCTAATGAATCTAGAAACTGTGAACTTCACGGAATGGTGCGAGTTCTTTGCATACGATGTCATGAGCGACCTGGGGTTCAGCGAGGAGTTTGGTATGCTTAAAGCAGGAAAGCCGCATCGTTATGTCACCGCACTACATGGCAATGCGCGGGTTATCTACACCGTTGCGCAAACTCCGTGGATGCGTCCGCTGATGTGGCTCTTCCCGATCGACGAGCAATCGAAGAAGGATGGCAAGGACTTTAGCAAAATTACTAGTGACACTTACAAGCGCAGAAAAGCCAAGGGAGACGTCAAGCAACAGGACATGTTTGAGACGATTGCGAACAACCCTGAAGGTGTGGGACCGCGACCACTGACCGAAGCTGAAATCATGGCGGATGCAGCATGTAAGTAAGCCTCCACTGAGCTGAGGCTGTTTGCTCATTGTTTCTCGACAGTAATCATCATGGCCGGATCTACATCGACCGCACTCACCATCACGTTCCTGTTCTGGTTCCTCTGCCAAAATCCCTCAAAATTGGGATACCTGCAAAGAGAGATCGACAAGTGCTGGAACGGGCAAAATCTTCTAGAAGTGGCCTCTCTAGGTAGGGCTCCTAGTCTGTGACCTTGGGTTCCATGTACTAATCCGAGAAGGTCCCGCTGCTGCCCCTTATCTCAACAGCGTTATCGAGGAGACCTTGCGCATTTGGCCGCCAGCCCCGGGCGCCGCACAACGACGCACACCAGATGAGGGCATGATGATTGACGGCAAGTTCATTCCTGGCTACACCCAAATCAGTGTGCATCCTTTGGCAATCCAAAGGGACGAGAGATATTTCACAAAACCGAACGAATTCATTCCCGAGCGGTGGATGGATGATCTGCGACCTTCCGACTTCAATCATGAACCTAAAGTCTTTATGCCGTTTACCATAGGACAATACACCTGCCTAGGAAAGAACCTGGCGTACCAGGAGATCCGTCTCTTTGTGGCCAAGGTTTTGCGCAATTTCGACATTGCCTTCCCACAAGGCTATAACGCCGTCGATTTTGAGAAGACGATCAAGTATAAAGGAACTCTATTGGTTGGAGAATTACCAGTGGTATTTACGGCACGCCATTGAGGGAATGCCGTTGTCTATCGATACACACGAGCTGGATGAGTTGAGATTGCTACCATGCAAAACGATGGAATGAGGAGAACACGAGTGCAGAGTCGGTGGTTCATGTGCTACTTGTAGAATTCGCAGCAGAGTCAGATTGTGGTTTCAGGCTTGGGCCGAAATCTTAGTATCAACCCGCACGATCGAAATGAGTTCACGAGCACTACATCTACAGAACGCTTCACAACAATACCAATGCTCGGCTATCATGTCAATCCTATGCAAAATTGCATTCGTCATGTGGTAGCAGAAAAATAAATTGGTGTACGAATAACCACGTGCACAACAGCCTTATCGTTGCTCCCCGTTGGTGACGACTAAACGCACACATATCCTCTTTGCTATCTGCACAAGTCCAGGTGGCTGGACTTGCTATCCAAACTAGGGCAACCAAAGTGACAACATCAAGCAGGCTTCAATGGCGGCCTCAACTGAAAGCTTTAATTCGAGCTTCCACGACCGAAAAAACCTCACTAAAAACAGGGAGTTCAGGAAGAGGCTTAGTAACAGAATCTCGACTGAAAGGCATGACTACAGTGGATCCCAGGAATTCAGGATACCCTCGTGTTTACAGGGCCAAAACTGCGATTTTAGAACAGCAATAGCAACTTTTTTTGGGAGGTGGCACTTATATTTCTTAGTATGTGTATAGACAGAATTGTAGAACACGTCTTTTACTACGCAACAACTAATTGTAAATGTCTCCAGAAAAGAAGTTGCTGCATTATTATATAAAGGGGTTGGAAAAAACCACCGAAAAAAGTAGTTATAAGCACTATTTCGTGCTATAATTAATGTAAAAAGTGCATTTATTCTTTCTATATTTATAATAGAAAGAAACGATCGCCTAATAAAAGATGCACGTTCTAATTATCTTAATATGTATACCAAGAAATATAGATGTCACCTCCCAAAGGAAGTTTTTATTGCTGTTCTAAAATCGCAGTTTTGGCCCTGTAAACACGAGGGTTTCCTGAATTCCTGCACGGCACTGTAACAAATCCAGAATGTCCCACCCTAGAAAGTCTTGCAGTCACAAGAAGCCTGTCTTAACCAGAAGTTGTAATCACAGCCCCTTACTTAAAGCCTGTTAAGTCCTAACCATCCAATGTTTAGCACTCGGTCTAACCAGCACAATCTTGATCTGGGCGTTTCTTTTTCCTGTTGTCCTCAAAAACTCACTTTCTTCTGCTTGTAAAGCCAGAAGGTATTGCCAATTTGATCTGCTCCCTAAAAAACTCCCCATAAGAGCTACCCCATCGCCAGCGGTGCGTGGATGGAGTATCGTCTGAAGGTGGGGGAAAGCTCCAACCGAGGCTTCCAGGAGTCAGACCCAGCTGGAGCTACAAAATGCGGGGCTCCAGCCACTGTCTTTCTAGGGGTTACATACAAAATTTTGAGTGCCCGATCTCCGTCTGTCAGTACATGTAGCAATCGACGATCGTAGCGAACATCGAGGACAACGTGACCGGACCGTCTGCATCGACTACTGAACGACATTGCCATCCTCAATACGACCACCGATATCTCCATCTGCACCTTCGATCCGTTGAAGGGCAAGGTCATGGCTTCCAGGCCTATTCGCCGGTATGTCTCTAGGGCATGGTCAGTTCAACTTCCTCTCTCCCCCGCTGATGGAGACTTACCGAATAAGCTCACGGTGCAACACGCGCAAAGTCAAGGTAAATATGTTACTCTCCATCGTGCTGGCATGAGTTGACGGATACTCTGGTAGTGCACTGGTGAACAGCCCTGTGTGCGGTGCAAGTCTTCCGGCGATATCTGCGAATATAGTACCAACCGCAGAGGCAATGGCCGTGGTGTGCGCCGGAGAGAGGAAAGCAGTGGGTTGTGTCGGCAATATCAGGTTGGCCGGACTAAAAGATCTCAGATTCTTCTGCTGTAATCGACAGCCAGCCGTGCACGCCCAGGAACTCTGGAGCAGATAGGCAAAACTGGCCAAGCAGCGTACAGGGCACAAAACCAGGCTATCCCGAGAATCCGACATCTCTGACTGAGCAGCAATCCGGACCACCAGAAATACACCAACGATCTGGACTACCGGAGACACGTCAATGTTCGGAAGCACGAGCAGAATCTTCGTATAGTACAGACGCCAATATTTTACAAGACGTCGCGAGCCTACGTAAGCCAATCACACCGGCTTTGCAGCATTCTCTGTGTCAGCTGGAAACCCGCTTGATGAGGATCGAACACGAACAATTACTTTTAAGAGCAACGAGACCTTTCCTCACCCGCTATGATGCCATCATGGCTGGACACGATGTAAACGGCGGTCGGTCGCGTGTTCCAGACTCTGGCAATGCGTTTGATAGAAATTCATTGCCTCAAGTTGGTACTGCGCTGGAGAAGACGTTGAATGTCCTGGACGAAAGCTTGAAAGCTCTAAGTCCATCCACTGTGTCCGCGTACAGCAAATTACCACCTGTCACGGATAACGTTGATGTCGATGACCTGCCTCGACGCCCAAGAATTTCGAATATTCTGAACCTGGAACATCGACTTGGCAGATTGGCAAACCTGCGGGCTTCCTTCGACCTTTATTTTACCCATCTTAATCCCAACCTTCCCATTGTGAATGAGAACCACTTCCGCATACAGTTTGATGAACATCTAAAAACAGACGAAACAAGCGTAGACAGTCGGTCCAAGAACCTTTTTACTGTGCTGGTCAACTTCATATACGCCGAAACATTGCTGCTGAGCGAGCGCTACGATCTTTCGAGTCCTACTCCTGGCTGGCCAGAATTTTCCTTTGCAGAAGGGCTGCTAGACAGCATCTCGTGGCTACACAGAGGCAGCATACAACTCATCCAGTGTCATCTACTAAAGGCACGGTTCCTTGCCACAATCCAGAAGATGCGACTTGCATACAACACTATGTGCAAGGTATTTCAGATCTGCTTTCACATGGGTTTACACGACGAACAGACATGGGGACATGCAAGTCCCTACGAGAGAACGATGCTTCGACGAATTTTTTGGTCCACCTTTTACTTGGATCGAGGCATTGCGTCGAGTGCTGGGTTGCCTTACATCATCCGTGAACACGAGATCAACGTGGAGCTGCCCGAAGACATTGATGATACGCAATTGTACCCCAACCGACCACTTCCTGAGGAGAACAAAGCCAGCTCTTGCATTCCGTACCTGTGTAGCCTAGTGCGATGGGCCAAGCTCTTCTCAAGGATTTGGGATTCGATGTTCAGTCCAAAGTCGGCAAAGCCGCCGGACGAGGCTCTCATAGCGTCATTTGACGCCGAGATTCTGTACTCGGTCTGCCAATTACCGTCAACCTTGTGGTGGAACCAGGGTGTACTGATGCAGAACACATCATCGAGCTCGCCATCCTATCTCAAGCGTCAGATGTGTCTGGCACACTTGGTAAGCGCAGTCCACTTTTGTGCGATGGCTCTTGCACTAATACGAGATTTAGCATGTGAATCACCTCAGGCTTCTCATGAGATACAAAGGAATCGTTGCACTAAACTCTTCATCAAAAGTAGCAGACGAGGCAGTGTGGATTGCGATGAACTCCATCGAGACAGTAGATCACTACCGTACGTGGAGCCTTCCAGATCTGTTGCACCGGTACTCCTGTGTCATGTACTTGACTTCCGCCATGATACCGTTGGTCTGCATCATCGCACAGCAAAGCAGCCTTAGAAAGCCTCGAGCTGATATCGTGCAATCGTTCACCAGAGCACTGGAACTCTTGCAAGACATGGCGTCTGACTTTGCGCTTGCCGAACTGATGCTCAACCGTTTAGATCCCGCCGTCACCATTGCCAAGCAGGCAATTGGAAGACATGGACAGGAGGTGAGCCCGTCATCATTTCAAAACAGTGCCTACCGATCTCAGGATATACTTGATCTATTTCAAGAGCTGAGCAAGCCGGCCGACGAGATTCCTGGACAGGAAGATACGCTGCTATGGGACGATGGATTGTTCAGCAGATCGGAGGAGCGTCAACTACTAGTGGACTCAAACAACATGGCTATCTTCAATGACGAGATGACCGAAGACTTCAACTGGTACGGATCTGTTCCGTTTGCATGACTCTTCATGATTGAATGACAATGGCTGGATTCACTTTCTCGACAGAACTATTCCAGAACGATGCGAACCATGAAGAGAATTACTCTAGCCTTCTATAATACTAGTGAATCATTTCAGAAAATCCGACTTCTAGTGCACGCTATAAATCCCCACAACAGCCTTAATTTAGCCTTGAAACATGATAGTCCTTCATATTCGGCACTCTAACCCACGGATGATATTGATCAGCCGTCCACGGCATATTGACACCCTGTCTTCCATGCTTATTCACAAAATAGCTAGTGGGGTCCAGTTCCCAGATCAACGTTTTCATAGCCTTGTCGAGTCTTTCGTTATACTCGTCATACACTTCCTGCTTCACCTCGACCGACGGCGCGTTGTTTTCGAGCATCCACACAATCGATGCGATTGCGTATCGGCCCCAGATTTCCGACCAAGAGTGCAAACTTGGTCCCCCACGCGGCTGGTGATTGGGGCCGTAGAGTGTGTAGAGGTTGGGGAATCCGGGGATCGTGAGCCCGAGATAGGAGCGTGCGCCGTCTTTGGCCCACGTCTTGTCTAGGGTCGCGCCATTGCGGCCATTGTAGTGGGCAGGAAAGAGATACTCTGTCGGCTTGAAGCCACATCCGAGGACGACGAGATCGAATTCGCGTTCTTTCGCGTCTTTCGTGCGGATGCCGTGTTCGGTGAAAGTTTCAATAGGCTCGGTGACCAGTTCGACGTGAGGCTTCATCAGTGCATCGTAGAAGCCATTGTCCACCACCAGCCGGCGCACCAAGGGAGCTTGTTTCGGAGTGAGTTTCCGGACCAGCTCTTCATCATGGCCGACTTTCGAACGAATAAAGTCGCTGAGACCCTTTCGCATCCCGTCGTTGCGTTTATTAATCAGCCCACCCTGTGCTCGCCATTCTGGGTCATCAACCTGCATAGGTGGCAATTGCATACCACGGAGGTAACCCGCGTAACCGTGCCAATTGCTGTAGAAGGGCATCTCGTCCAGCAACCAGGAGAGTGTGTTGGCCACCGCAGCACGGTACCCGTCATAGGGTGCGATCCAGTTCGGTGTCCGCATAAAGACTGCGAGCTCTTTCACCTCGCGTGCCAGACCGGGAATGAGCTGGGCTCCACTGGAGCCGTTTCCGATCACGGCGACTTTCTTGTCTTTGTATGGTACGCTGTGATCCCAAGCTGTCGTGTGGAACATATTACCCTTGAAATCCTTGATGCCGGCAATATCGGGCAAGTTCACAGTGGCAAAGAGACCCCCAGCGCTGATGATGGCGTTGGCTACCATCGTGTCTTCTTCTTGACCTTCCTTGTCTGTGACCCGCAAGCCCAGCTTCCACGTGCTCGATTCCTCGTCCCATGTGGCCGAGGTCAACTCACGGTTGAAGATACAGTGGCTGGTGACATCGTATTTGTTCGCGACGTGTTCGAGATACTCGCGTAGCTCCAGGGCGGTGGGAAACATGTTCTTCCATCGATATCCTTTCTCAAATTTATATTGAAAGGAGAAGCCCAAGGTGTCAACACGTGCCTCGGGATATGTGTTGAGCAGCCAAGTACCTCCAACGGCGGCTTGCCTCTCGATTATCGTGTACGGAATCCCAAGACGGTTGAGTGAGACTCCCGTGGATATACCGTTGATTCCAGCCCCGACAATCACGACGTGGTACTTGGAGAGCTTCTGGGGCGGAGGCTTGGTTGTCCATTCCACACCACGGGGAAAGTCCTGAAAAGCCAATTCTTCGTATCCCAAGGCGAGTTCAGGCTCTGTGGGTGGGTTGTCTTGGCCGCAGAAAAGATTCATCAGCTTCACGGCTTCGTCATACGAAGGTTCTTGTGGTGGATCCGACTTTGATGAGGACATCGCCCGTTCACACAGCCAGGCTGTGGCTTTTTCTCTGACGATTTCCTCGTCGGTCTCGGAGAGATTGAAGTCCATCATAGCACCACCACGAATAGGCACCTTGAAGACTTGCATGTTGGACAGCGTTGAATCCCCTGTCATCTGGTAAAGTGCGAGTCGAAGCGCATTAGCATTGGCCCCTTGCACTGCTGCTTTGATGAATTCATGGCTGCCAATTGATAACTCATCCCCCGTGCTGACAGCAGTAGACAATGCTGCAATCTCCGCCATGTTGATTTGCTCCTAGGGACAATGATTGAGGTGAAATGATAATTACTAATTGTGATGCTTAGGGAAAGCACAGGCAGTATCACGTTTCTGTGAATATACTGTTTCGTGTTTGAGTGGCAACTGAGGCTCGGCCTTCGGCATTGGTTCGAGGACTAGACTAAGTATTGTCATCAATTCCCGATCGGGTTCGTTCTTTGTAAAGGCGCCAGCCTATCCTCAGCCGGGTGGAATTCGGGAACTGAGAAGGATCATACAGGCATTTTCCCCCAGTCCTGCATCTGAGTCCACAGGGCCTTCGTACAATCAGGACAAATCCGCACGACTGTCACAACAAGCGGCATAAGTATTGGCTACTGTGGTACGGAATGAATGCCTAACGGCAACAGCATGAGCTTGATCGGTACATATTGGCTGCTGATTGGCGTGCAGAGGGCAAGCTAGAAGGTTTGCAACTAAGCCTTGGGTAGACAATGCGCGCCGAATACTGTCACCATCAAAACAACTAGTTTCTCAATGAGTTTAGCTATTCAAGAATTTGATGAGTTTGTCGCTTGTTCCAGATCTGATCTTTGTGCTCGTACCTTACCTAGGTATGAAAGGTAAGGTACCTAGCTATTCACGTATCTGGTAATGTACGATACTGTGTTTGAGGAATCTCTTGGCATGACCTGATATTACTGCTCCCCGGATTTTACGTGCCTCCCTTAGACCCATACCTGTCATGAATGGACCTCACCGGATAGCAGCGGGCGGCCACATGGCACTGTATAAGCATATGCGCCGAACTTTGACACCTATTTGGTGTCAAAGTTGTGTATCCTTTTGGCGGTGACGCGCATATCCTGACAATACCTCCCATAATATACCACTTGCTCCATTCTCTTGTCTTTGTGCCACAATGATATCGCTTTAGCTGACCAACAGTAACTCCACCCGTGCCGCTTCATTCGACAACTGAGTTTCTATCGAGGTCCAGGTTCAGTAGACAATTTGTCATTGGGCTTCGGGATGTCACGAGATTCCCGAAGTGCCGAGAACAATGGAAACCCCAGTCACTACTAATCGTCCATCACCATCAATCGGACGCCAGTGGGACTCTAGAAAAGTTTCAGCGCCTAGCTAGTCCTACTAGTGACTTGACTATGCTTAGCCGTGAGTCTAAATCTCTGGGTTTGTACAGGGTCCCACGGGTTCACATGTCCCCAAGGTCGGCTTTCGGCATAGGGATATACTTCTGGATGATACTGGTCGAACATGGTGGAGGTACTCCGTGCTCGTGCATTGCCTCGCCCTCGACTCCAAGGCCTACCCCATGGGGGTTGCTCGACCTATAACTTCAGTCTCCCCCATGCAGTGCTCCTTTCCCCATTTTTCGAGAAACACCAAGAACCTGACTATCTCACAACCTCCGGTCCTTGCCTAGGGACACGTCTTTCAGCCATGGCCTACAGTTCAGGTGTCGAATCTGGCGACAAAGCATCCCCAGTGATGTCGCATGTGGAGGCCGCAGGATATGATGGCGGCTACAACGAGAAAACCGGTGGGGAACCACCAGTTTTGGTCGAAGAAGAACACACCAATCTTACCTTTGGTAAGTCGATGGCGATTTTGGTAATTATCTTTGTAATTCCAACCACTCGCTCGGCTACTAATGCGTGCAGTCCTTCGTGGTGGGATATTTCTCTGACATTCTGGTCGGCACGATGGTGGGAACGGCACTAGGGACTATCAACCATGATCTAGGTTAGTCCTGTCACTTAGACACTAAACTGTTTACCCTAGTGAAGTCGACTAACCATACCAGGTCCCTCATCTATATACGTATGGATCTCCACCGCACAGGCAGTCGGCTCCGCCGCTACATCCCCTATCGTTGGGCGTTTGAGCGACATCTTTGGTCGTCGTTACTTCCTCCTTGTCGGTAACGCGCTCGGTATGATTGGAACACTGGTCTCGGCCACGGCACACGATATCAATACCGTCATTGGCGGAGGTTGCATCATTGGTGTTGCTTCTGGTATGCGTCAGATTGCTTGGTCTTCTCTGGGAGAGATCGTCACGAAGAGAGACAGGGGATTAGCTTTTAGTTTCCTTCAGATTATTCTCGGTGTTGCGGGTGGCTTCGGGCCCATAATTGGTGAGTCATTCTACATATGAGGACTGTTCTTCATCTGACCTGAAAATAGCTTACGGCTTCATCGGCCCGCTTGGGACCTGGCGACCTGTCTTCTGGGTACCGTTCGGCTTGGACTGCATCGCTATAACGCTAGTTTTCTTCTTCTACCACCCCATCAATCAGTACATCCACGAAGAAGGAAAGAGTGCCTTGGCTCAGGTTCTGGAACTCGATTTCGTCGGTCTTCTCATCTGGATTGCTGGAATTGTCTTGTTTCTGCTCGGCATCTCTTTTGGAGGTGGGAAATACCCCTGGTATGTCTATTCTGTTGATCCTGTGGAGGAAGGTATATTAATATTTGTTCTTAGGGTATCTGTCGGCACCCTAGTGCCGTTGATTCTAGGTTTTGTCTTGATCGTCGCTTGCGGCTGCTATGAGTATTTCGCCGCCCCTAAGTATGCCTTCTTCCCAGCGATTCTGTTCAAGAACTTCCGAGGTTTTGTTGTGCTGCAGGTCGCCACATTCATCACCGGTATGCTCTACTATTCTCTTCTGGTCCTCTGGCCGACTCAGGTTTCAACCCTATATGCTTCGAGCCCAGTCGAAATCGGGTGGTATGCATCTGCCACTGGATTTGGAGGGGTCTGTTGCGCCCCTATCTGGGGCTATACACAGAGGCGTTTCCACCATTCTCGCTGGCAACTCTTTCTCTGTCTCTTTCTTTGCACCCTCTTTTCTGGTCTCATGGCAACAGTGTCTCTCAACAGTAACGGTAGTTCAACAGCATTCGTTGCGTTGGCTATGGGTATGACTACTGGACTATCAACTCTGGCGATATCTATGATACAGTGTGGTGTTCCGCACGCATATATTGGTGTCGCAACTGCAATTGTCACTACCGTCAGAGCTGTTGGAGGCGCGATCGCAACGACCATCTATGTTACAATCCTGGATAACCAGTTGGGTGTCAAAATTCCTAAGTATGCCGTCCCACCACTCACCGCAGGTGGCGTCGCGGTCTCTGAGATTCCAGCTATCCTCACTGCCCTAAGTGATAGTCTAGACACCAGCCCTGCTTTGACCAGTCTACCACCAAAAGTCCTCGCAGCGGCAGTCGAAGGACTGAAGCAGGCCTATGTCAGCTCATTCCGGATTGTTTATCTCATAGCCATCGCCTTCGGTGCTCTCGCTACGTTCATATCGATCTTCGCAGCCGACGTTGATCATCTGATGACGCGGGAGCTTGATATCAAGCTCGACGAAGGCGCCCATATCCACAGTAAGAAGCATACCGGAGTTGGCCACATCATCCGGGATGGCCAGATCGACCCATAGAAACGGCGGAGACGAGTTCTCTTGTTACAAACCCTGGGCAGGTGGGAATTTGAGGCTTGGGTGGGTGCCGTCATGCTGCGGTGAATGCTGGCGAGGACGTAAGTCAGTTGTGACTACAATCCTAGGATGGCTTCTGGAGAAATCGATTAACCTTTAATTACCAAGATCTTTTTGCCATTGCAGACCACGTTTTATCACAGCGCCATCTCATCGCTCGTTTCCTGATTTGCAATTTATTACGTGGGTTTGTGCCAGACTTCACCACGAAGCTCGGTTGTTCTCCAAATGTGCACAGTGCAATAGTGATTCGCCAACATCAATGTGGAGATTGCCTTCACTCTACCGAGTGTGAGGAATCCAGATATCGTGCGTATTGTTTGGTACGTTGTCAGCGCTGTATGGCACAGCTGAGTTAGTGAATGACGGCTGGCTCAGTGCATGGATTGTGAGCAATTCTGTTAGATGTGGAGGTCTCATCGTAGGGTTGGTTATCAAGTACCTAGCTCCCGGTCCTGACCTCACGTGGAAACGAGCATTTCACACCGCAAGGGAGGACGTTCAAATTTGAGTCATCGATTAATGCTGGGAATCGAATAGTAGGAGCTTGCTATGAACCTAATAGATGACTAGTAACCACTATCGAACTCAAATGATCGACTCTGGTGTCCAACGCTGGCCGGTCTGCCGTCCCAGCGACCAACAACGAGACCCGACGCAAACTCGTAATTGGCACTGGATGTGGAGTGCACCTAAATATCGTTCGTACCCCGTCTGGAGTAGAAACAGTCCACTGACTAAAGGCTGGAGTACCTGACAGCCCCGACTTCGGTATTGGTCGGAACTGGAGAAAGGTGCCATGGTAACTGGTGAGAGTTTTAAGTGTCCATCTGCATTAATTCTACACTCGCTTCTGAATCAATAGGACGTGATGTATCAGGCTGATTGAGGAGCAGCATCACTAATGCCCATGCACACTTGGTAACCTCGCCAAGCAGGATCATGGACACCGGCGCGTGGTTTTTGATACCAGTGCCGGAATTGGGCTTTTGGCACATCTCTTGAACTCGCGGTGCAACATAATACTGGGAATGGGACAGCTACCACTATCGACCAAGTCGTCCATTCACGTAACGACGATAGAGAACCAGCAATCTAAACACATCAGCTACTCGTCTAATTACCACTTGTGTTGACTGGTCATCAAAAACCTCACAAGACAGGCTTTGAGGCGTAAGAGACTTGCTCATAGACCGCAATTTATGCTCGTTCCAAAGATATCATTTCCCTCAGTAACGCCGACAATGGATCTTCGAGGCGCCGCGCTTGTCACTGGTGCTGCCTCTAGCAAGTGAATCGTCCTCACGCTTGTTTCTAGACTCATTTCTGGTGTTCTAGGGATCGGTCTAGCCACCGCATACTCACTCGCGGAGGAAGGCTGCAAGCAAATTATGCTTGGGAATCGCGGCTATAGTGCCGTGTGAAGGTTGCAAACGAGATAAAGGAGAGGCACTAGGGTTCAACCGTCGGCTCGGTCCATCTGGAGCTCAAAGAGCAAGACTCGACCTTCTTGATGGTCGATGAACTGTCAAGGCATTTGAATGCCTCAGTTGTTGGGCAAATGTTGCTGGCGGCGTGAAATATGGCAACTCCGTGCAATTTTGTATCAATGATTCCAGCGATATTATGAGTATCAATCTCAGTTCTATGTCCGAAAGTAGAACTCTGGGCTATGATGAAGCAGGAGCCTCTGGGAAATAGGTGAGTGGGAAGCATGCACTGTTGTTTGGAACTCCTGGTTGACTCTATCAATCGATTCTGGCCGTTTTTGCTCGTGGTACGATTGTGAATGTCTCATCACAGGCGGGGCTCATGGAAACGGAATCTTGCCCAGCCATGTCTCGTGCAAGCATAGAGTCATAGGGCTATCCAGGTTGGGTTCGTCGTGCCAGCCGTAGTTGCTGGTCGAATTGTCACTGACGAGACCAGGATGGCCAGGAGTAAGCCGAAGACGGTATCACAGGTAATGCTGTCTGCCTGGGCCGAGTCGAATCCTCTTACTTCGGTAATTGTACCGATTCGGGTGATGTACTGTACAAACAGTGGTCTTAGGTTAACTGCCGTAATGCGGCATTGCAAAGAGCACGCGGCTGATCCCACGACGGAAATTTCGATGGGCAGAATCGGTACAGCGGACGAAACTACCCATTGCATACCCACTTTAGTCGTCCTCTCCAGCGAGTGGAGCAATTTCGTGGCAGCTGCAACATTAGCTGTCCACAGTGGAACTCGCAATACCTATATTCTCTTTGAAGCCGAATGATCACGATCTAACAGCTTGAAAGTCAACGTCCATGCCTACTGACTGGAGCAGGGACTCAGGAGCGATTGGTAATATTGGTGGTGGTCCACTACTACAATATCATTTTATGAGCTTGATCACAAATCCCTGTAGACGGTTAGGACCAATAAATCCTCCTATAAGATGATCAATTTATACACAGAATTTGTAGGGAAAGGAAGTCGGGTTTATTCTGAATGTTGAAGGCTAGGCAAATACTCGTTGCTCTACCATGATATGGTATTTTTCTAATAGCCATCTGATGGAAATGGTATTCCTGTATACACGTGGATCATGAGAAATACATTCCTGATGCACTGTTAGCTTGCGAAGATTTATGTGGGCTTGGAGTGATCGACTCACCTCCGTCAACGATGATGGTCTGTCCGGTCATCCCACTCGAGTCCTTGCTCGCCAAAAAGCTGACCAACCCAGCAATGTCTGCAGGGAACAATTCTCTGCCA
>Ga0068618_1000207_pt1 | contig 14647 bp, 19 predicted proteins | sample InSIn2SAF170_2_FD_77423 | JGI IMG/M metagenome (GOLD analysis project Ga0068618, IMG submission 77423) | Clean room microbial communities from NASA Spacecraft Assembly Facility at Jet Propulsion Laboratory, Pasadena, California, USA -... ...
ATATTTATCCAACATGCAATACAAGTGGCAGGTCCTTGCGCATGATCCGTTTGCTAGTCGCGGTTATCAAACTCCGCATTTGATTGATCTTGGCGCGTGCATTCCGCCTTACACCTCGATGACTATTGACGCCGGCTCCATCTCTATTACAGGCTCCCTAACTTATTCTCGCTTCAGAGATACTCATCAAGACGCGTATTGGACTTGTTTCGTTCTCTTTACACATAGGTGTGGCGGAGTGAAGACTAGATTTTGAAGATATCGGTCCTTCACTCATGCCAGGCCAGCAAAATGGGTGTCGTCTACTCAGAGCTGTGCAATACTCGAAGTTACGATTCCGCGATGAAGGTTTCACCAAATTGAGCTGCAACACTGCGAGATGGAAACACTCAAAAGGTAGTAGAGGGTGTCAGGTGGGAAGCTGCCAAAGATTCAGCAGCCAGAGCTTGAGAGCTGCAGCTCCGAACACACCACAGCCGGACGAAGCTCAGATCAAGTCGCCAGCTATCTACACACCACCACAAACTGGCCTTGTCTCCAAATTACCAGCATCATGGGTGCCCTATGCCGAACTCATCCGTCTCGATAAACCAACTGGCACGTACTACCTCTTCTTTCCATGTCTGTTCTCCACACTGATGGCAGCACCTTTGGCTACGCCGATGGCATCAGTGGTGGATGTCGTGACGACGGGGGGTCTTTTCTTTGCTGGCGCTTTGATTATGAGAGGTGCTGGATGCACAATCAATGACCTGTGGGACCGTAACCTCGACCCTCATGTTGAGAGGACGAAATTCAGACCGATAGCCAGGGGAGCTGTAACGCCACCGAAAGCAATCACCTTCCTTGGCTTCCAGATGTTGGCCGGCCTTGGTGTGCTCCTATCGTTTCCCACCCAATGCTTCTGGTATGCAACGCCAAGTTTGATCTTGGTCACACTGTATCCTCTTGCAAAACGAATTACAAACTACCCCCAAGCGGTACTGGGTCTGACCTTCTCCTGGGGCGCCATAATGGGATTTCCAGCCCTCGGCATTGACTTGCTCTCTGACACTAATGCGGCGATTAGTGCGGCTCTTTTGTATGCCAGTTGTGTAGCATGGACGGTAAATTACGACATGATTTACGCCCACATGGACATCAAGGACGATGTCAAAGTAGGCATCAAGTCAATCGCTCGAGCACACGAGCACAACACAAAAGCTGTGTTATCTGGGCTATCAGCTGCCCAAGTGATGCTACTGCTTGCATCTGGCTACATGGCCGGCGCTGGGCAGATCTTCACCATCATCAGCTGCGGCGGCACTGCTGTGGCCCTGGATGCGATCATCCGCAATGTCAAGCTTGAGGATCCGAAAAACTGTTGGTGGTGGTTCAAGAATGGCGCATGGATAACAGGGGGCGTGATTTCGGTTGGTTTGTTCGGTGATTACCTGTACAGAAGGAGTAAGGAGGAGGGTAAGAGTGCTCTTCGCATCTTAGCTTGAAGGGTTTTCATGTATCACCATTGAAGAGTTTTGGAAGTCCAAGATGCGCTTCGACACGCATGACAATTTGTCTCCAGTCCATCATAGCACCATCGCCTGTATCACCACACGCGAGTTCCTTCTCCATCGGTCTCAACAAGATTACTGAGCTTTCTTCGCCATCAGTCCAGTCCTGTTCGATCGTCTTGAGTTGTTTCTTTGTGATAGGATGGCGCCACATGGCAGTATTCATAGCAGGGGCGATCATGATATGTTTCTTCTGCATATCAATCATGCCCGAAGTATCCCAAGCTCGAACAACGCTCAGCAGTAAGTTGTCGCTAATGCCGTTCGCCATCTTGGCCATTGTGTTAGCAGATAGAGGAGCGATAATCAGGACATGCGCCCATCGACGTAGTTCAATGTGTAAGATTTTGTCACCTCGCACCCATGGCTTGGACCACTCATCCGGGTCGAAGTGAACTGCGTCAATGCCATCGACCTTTACTAGTGATTCGATCGTCGGTTGCTCACCGGCTTGACCTTGTAAGAATTCTCGTGCGTTTTGAGTCGTGATCAATCTCACAGATACATTCTGGTGCTTCGCCAACAACTCAGCGATTAACGGTAACTTAATCGTTGCGACCGAGCCGCTGGCTGCCAACAAGATGTGCACCTTCCCATCATTTACGAAGTCGGCGGCGTTGAAGCGCTTCTGAGGATTCATCTTAATCAGAAGATTGTTCAGCCTATTTCAAGACGACATGTTGTGTCTGTGGAATTATACTCTTGTGCTGAGTAATTGGGTGTTCACGGAATGAGGAGGCCGTTCATCAACAACTGACATCATCCGGCTCCGTCTCCAAAAGTTCACGAAAGTCATCGCATCGAAGCTCATCTTGAAGCTGCATACACCATCAATAGCCAGGTCTCTACAATGTTGTCAAGAAGCTTACGGTTACCAGTATGTAGCGCCTATCTCTTTGGCAGCTGAACAAATGGCTAACTCTTTCCAGGCCCTTCGTGGCGCAATCTCAGCACTACACCCATCCGCCACAGCCACGTCCATACTACCTCGGATCTCTCAGTCACTTCTACAAACCAGATTGTTGTCGTCAGAGGTCAAACAGGCAATCGATAAAGCTGTTGCCTCGGCTCCAGTGGTGTTGTTTATGAAAGGAACTCCAGAGACACCACAGTGTGGCTTCTCCAGAACGAGTATACAAGTACTGGGTCTTCAAGGAGAGACCCAAAGAAATTCACCGCTTTCAACGTTCTCGAAGATGAAGATTTGAGGTCAGGTATGTAGCATGTCGAGGAAGAATTCACAAGGATTGGGACTGATCACGAGCGCAGGTATTAAAGAATATTCCGACTGGCCTACTATCCCGCAGCTCTACGTGAACAAGGAGTTCGTTGGTGGTTGCGATATTCTTATGCAAATGCACAAAGATGGATCGCTAGCAGATCTTTTGTCCAAGAACAAGCTGATTGTGGAAGAGGAGGGGGGTGATGCTGTTGATTCTGATGTCGAGGGCCAGGTTGCAGAAGATGTTAGAGCGACAACGGAGCAAAGTACTGGTGCCAGATCCAAGGATGCGAAGGGCGAGAGTTCTTAGTCAAGGGTGGCTTGACATTATGTACAAAACTATTGCGAGCAAGCGACAGATGAGCATCCGTGTCCGACTCCTACATTCGATGCTGATTATGGCAACATTGACAAACCTCCTTTGGGGCCACTCACCCTACAAATCTGAACTAGAAGAGGAAGAAATGGAGCCCAACGACCTATACTTATCAGACTTGCCCTGTGCATCGTTATACTGAAATTTGGGTAGTCGAGACGATTGGCAGCAAGGAGTTCTGTGACAGCATACAGCGCGAACTCTGCACACATGCTTCCCTCACACCACAAACAGTATTATGGCAGTATGATCATTGTCTCCATAAATTGATGTATAGTCAAATTATCGTCCTTGATATAGTTAATGCCTGAGGCATGATATTGATCAGTTGACAAACGCCGCAAATCCACGCGGCTTGCCCGCGCCATCCTTGCAACTTCAGCCTCGATCTGAGTACCTCCTTCCTGAAATAGGCACACACTGACACAACTCCAATCTCATGACCTTTCGCTTTGTTCCGCTTTGATAGCATATCGTTTTCGCGATTCGAGAGAGAGACTGTATTTGCTCCTTGATCTTATTTTACAAATGTTGGCAAGATGATGGACGACTTTGCTTCCGAAACGGACAGCGACTATACAAGTTATTGGCGAGATTGGGTAGGTCTATGCGTTGCTTTTATGTTTGCCCTGGTCAAAGTGGACTAGTGATGTTTCTCACATTGGTGCACGTTTGATGCTAGTTGAGCACACTTCACTTGAGATTTGTACCTTTACTTTTTCACAATGTACATCCTATTCCTTCTCACTTGAACACCTTCTGGGAGGATGACAACAAACGTGAATCAATTACTCGAAGTTCTAATTATCACATGCCTTTCAGCAAACATACAATGGCTGGTCAAACATGGGGCATCTACGCTGACAGTGATGCGACTGTGACCGATAGTAGCGACTTTACTGGTTTCACGGATTTTGTCTGGGAGGTAGTTAGCCTGGAGACTCATGCCTTGCTTTACGTTCTACCAATTGTCAGGTCCTCGTTGTACTAATGTTTGATTTCTAGTTTATCTCGTCACGAGGCAATGAATACTTCTGCGAAATCGACGAAGAATATCTTACCGACCGTTTTAATCTGACAGGGTTGCAAACCGAGGTGCACTACTATCAGCATGCACTAGATTTGATCACCGATGTCTTCGATCTAGATTGTGAAGACGACATGCGAGAAACGATCGAAAAATCCGCACGTCATCTCTATGGTCTAGTTCACGCCAGATATATCGTCACTACTAGAGGTCTGTCAAAGATGGTATGTATGATGGACGGCCAGTATTAGTGGAGGGGTCCTAACTTTCATCTGTATAGGTCGACAAGTTCAAGAAATCCGACTTCGGCAAATGTCCGCGAGTTCACTGCGAATCACAACCACTGCTTCCAATGGGTCTGTCTGACATACCATACCAGAAATCAGTCAAGCTATACTGCGCCCGTTGCGAGGATATCTACAATCCGAAGTCCTCCAGACACGCTCAAATTGATGGAGCTTACTTCGGTGCCTCGTTCCATAATATTCTGTTTCAAGTATATCCAGCCTTGATACCTCAGAAGAGTCGACGGCGATATGAGCCTCGAATATTCGGTTTCAGGGTGCATGCTAGTGCAGCGCTGGCCAGATGGCAAGCAGAAGAGAGAGTTGAGATGAGAAGGAGGCTGAAGGAGAGCGGTACAGTAGTGGATGCAAGCAAGCTGTTCATCGAAGACGTTGCTGGAGAGGATAGTGAAGCTCACGACGATGGGATTCGAGGGGCTGCTGTTACGGAACAGGTCGCAGAGACAGGCCCGGCAAAATGAAGCAACCTGCGTCCATTCGCCGGACTTCTGACCCGACAGAACATCATTGAATTGTTTAGATTGGCTTGACATTTTACATCCACAAGAAGTGACTTGCTGGACAAGCACTGATAAAATGGTGGAGCTGGCTTCAAGGTCTGTGGACGACACGACATGACGAGGCACATGAGCACGGCGGCCAACTGGCAAGTTTTGGGCGATTTCGAAGCAGGCGCAGCGACTCGGGTTTTCGACATAGATTTCTCGCGATTCTCACGATGCAGATTGTGGTTAGCAAAGCAGCTTGGGGTCACAATCAGCCAAAAGATGTCTTTCCACGCTGCATTCACAAGTTCTGATGTCTTTCGAACCAATTACAACAAGCATATGTACTAGCTGGTCGTTTTAGGTTATAGGGTAAAGTGAACCCGGAGGATAAGTCTATAATAAGTCACCTGGTTACATGCATCCCGCTTAGGGGACAGTCAGACCAATTTGGAGCCTCAACTTGAGGATTGTACTTCACCGTGCATCACAAAGTGTGCTTGGAAAAGGCAGTTAGAGCCGACAAGCTAGTCTCGGCCCGCTCTCCACTAGCGCGATATCTAAAATAGCGTGTCAAGGCGCGAGGATCAAGTCAGGAAGTATATTCATTCACTTATGTACATCCCATGCAAAGCTGACTTCAAAGTTTTGTAAGCAACAAACCTTTCGATCCACGAGCACTTGCCCGACAAATCACCAAGCGAACAAAGGTAACCGCAACTTCGTACAGGAACAATAGTAGTGGCCAGTTCATAAAACCTAATGCCAAAGAACAAGAAACAGAAGACGCACCATCACCATCAGACAGGCGCGACAAAAGGGGACTTGACTCACGAAGAAATTTGGGATGACTCAGCACTGCTACGGAGTTGGAACGATGCAGTGAGGGAATACGAGGTAAATTTCCATTCACAATTTTCCTCCCCTACCATAAAGCAACTATGCGAAGCCTCCGAGTCGTTTAAACAATACTAGCAAACCAAAACCCAGCAATCAAATGCCAAAACCATGATATCTACACAACCTTCACTCCAAACACTCTCTTCCAAGGAAGCAAGACTAACCCAACAAATGCTTATAGTACTACCACTCTATCCACGCCCGAGGCGAGGACGTCGAAGAAGTCCTACGCCAAGCAGAACTAGCGGACTCGGATCAGGCGCAAACCACTGCTGCACAGATGACAAATCCAGATGTGCCACAGAACGGTCTTGATAAGCGAACGGTAGAAGGGGAGGATGTTTCGTCTGACGAAGGGGAAATCAGCGATGATGATCATCTTGATCAAGCTCGTGCATCGACGTTGGGGACGGCGAAGGAGGGTTTTATGTCTACGAAGCAGGCACAGACGTCCATTTCATTAAACTCATTAATGCCAGCGGAAACGAAAATCGATGTTCGACAACTCCCGAACACCAATAATGCAGCACTACATAAATCCGAACCTTCAACAACAGAATCATCAGCACCAGTACCAATCCATCCCGCTAATACTCAACCTACATCTGTCCCAGCACCAGCATCAACATCAATACCGGCAACAGACTCCATAACACTGGAAAACATAAAAATGGCCTACTACTGGGCTGGCTACTACTCTGGTCTGCACGATGGGCAGCAACAGCAGCAGCAGCAGCAGCAAAAACAGCCACAATGACAATAAAAGCCACCAACATATACAAAAACTCTTACTCAATACACCACTACAGAAAAGCGGAAATACCACACCGCCACCCAAAACACGAGCTACCATAACTGAGCCCCGCCTGAACCAAGGCAGTCCACGCCATGCAGCCCACCGATGCACCCAAACACTACGATCCATACATACATACGTACACATACAGATCTGAACCACATGTCCTACCACGCCACCACGTTATCAACAATTGCAAACCCAACTCAACAGAACCCAGAACCGGTGCCGGTCCTAGTACCAACACAGCACCAGGCACTACAAGAAGTCCATGCAATGCGATTACGGCAAATGGGATGAGATTGTGGATACCATATGCGGTGTTTATGATACCGCAAGTTGAAGTTGATAACAATCCAGTAGGGGAAGTGGGAATTTGGATTAAAGGAGGGACAAGGAGGTAATGAGATCGAGGAGGGGGAACTGCTTGACCGCTTGCTTGGAACGAATTGATGTAAGTGAATATTGTATCAGTTTGAAATGTTTGAATCATGCTATGGATCCATTGAATTCTTCAGCTGATGATCTGGCTTTCTATTGTGGTATGCCTACCAATGCCACCCGTCACAATAACGAGGAACCCTACCTCGAGAAAGGTCGAGACCAATGCTGCTTAATCCAATTCCGCTTCGTAGTAAACGTAAGCGCTGTATTCTGTTGCCTCACTACCAGCGGCCGCTCCTCCTCCCATGTCACCTTGCGACATGCCCTGATCTTTACTTATTCTTCCCCGCTTGTCCCTTCCAAAAGCATTTCCTGCCAGGTATCCATACTCGGTATCGAGACCTTGTTTAGCTCTCTGTGCCTTCTTGACGTCGGACTGTTGATGATTTAGTATTAGTGTATCCAACTTGTAAGTAGGGACTCACCTTTATCAATGCTGCCACGAAATCTAATGGCAGACCGTATCTCAGCACACTCTCCACGAAACACCTCAACACAATTATATGCACAAGACACATCACAGCTTCACTCCAGCCTGTCCTTCCTAATCGTAATGTCTCTCCCCACACTCTCTTCTCTTCCGCTTCAGTCTTCTTTATCTCCTTCTGTTCTTGTTCTTTTCCACCCTCCTTGAACTTGAATTCTCTGGGCACCCACTTCCTTTCTCTGCACTTATGCACAAATTCCTGGCCGTTCTTCTTGAATACTGTAACTGCGTATAAGCTAAACTCATCATCTTTCTGGATGTAGTATGCTGAACGTGGCACGACTCTGGGTGACACTGTTTCGTACGAGCGAGTGAAGTCCTTAACGGACGAGTTAGGAATGGCGACAAGGTGGGTTTCGAGGTATTCGGAATCGGAGATAAGCATGTCCGGAGACACGATGGAAACAAGAGATTTGGTGCTGAGGTTGCCGGTCTGTTTGCGTGAAAGATTTTGAGATTGAGAGCGGATAGTGTTGTATTGGTTGTATTTGGCGCGGACGTCGTTATCGATTGAGTTTGCTTCCTAAGTAGGAGTGTTAGACAGGTAAGATGTTGATGAATGTTGCTTGCCTTCTGAAGCAAGTCCATAAGTTCCCTTATCGGTTTGTCTGCTCTATACTTGACCTTGTTCCAGCTGAATGTTCGAAGGTACTGTTCTAGTGGCTCTGAATTCCTGTCAGCCTCAGATTCGAAGATGGCGCCTCAAACTGTAGTCCATACTATCGTTGACATTCTTGTGCCGTATGATCTGCTCTTCATCCCCATCCAAAACATTTCGTAGCGTATCTCCGACCTTTGACACCACACCTTTACATAGTCCTTCGATCTTTCCTAGCTCTTCGGACTGCTGTATTAGCTGGTCCAAGGTGCCGATTTTGAAATCCGGTACTTGGAAGGGCAAGACCTGGCCGTTGTCGGATTTCACAGCCCGCTGTATGGAGGATATGGCATCATCCCTGTGACCAGATGGTGTAATCGAGGAAGGTACCGCAACGAAGAGATATTTGGCTTTTTCTGGCATGCTGTAGCTGCAACGGCAAATTAAAGAACCTGATGAAGTGCGCAGAGGTGAGAGGAATAGTACGTGTATATCAGAGTTGCAAATTGAGCGCTGTCTATCGATTAAGCTGGTATTGAAGGTGGTGGTGGTTTTGTCCTACCTCCATCGCGGTTGCGACTGCCAGTCAAAAGCATGAACCTGAACCAAGTTGCATCATGCCGAAGAAGTTGCGGGACTAGGCTCGACTCGGCTGCTTCACATAACTATAAGAATGGGCCAAAATTTATGTTCATCTGGGACGGATAATGATTGCCAACGTTCTACCGTAAAGTCATATCTGGATGGCATGAAAATCCATGGTGCAACTTCAGCCAATTTGATGGCCTATTGAATCCCGCACCCGGCAATATATCCCTTGACACGCTCCAAAACAAGCTATCCTTCTATGCATGTGCCATCGACTCCTCCCACTCTATTGCACCAATCCTTGGAGCCTGTCCTATGTAATACATGCGCATTCTGTGTATACGCGGGAACACTAAATCACTTGTAAGGTGGTAATTACGTCGCTTGCCGGTACAAGTTTTTCAAAACCTGTGTGGACTGTTAGTGGACTGCTACTGTAAAACACTTCCCGCGTTCTTGCTTACCTTCGCGTGCTTGGGCTCGATGAAAAGTGCGTTGGCCTCGACTAGGCGACTCTTGATCCGTTCCTCGCCTTGAAGATCGAGACCTTCCAACGGCTCGATCCATCCTTCCGCCCATCCTTTTCTCCCCTCGACCTTTGTTGTCTTTGCTATCAAAACAAGGAATTGGCCAGCCATCGTTGGCTTCCGGTAGCTGATGTTGAGTTGCGCAGTGACTCCGACCTTGTTGGGCATGGCAGCAAAAGCGCATCTTGCAAGACCTTCATCTAACATCGTCGCTAGAAATCCTCCATGTATGATGCCTGGGTGACCACTAAGATTTGATCCAACGTAAAATATACACACCATGCTCTTTCCTCCATTTTCAATGAAATAGTATGGCGGAACGACAATCTTGTCAGGTCCAGCCAGTGTTCCTGCTGTAAGATTGTGGTGCCGTATCTCTTCCGGTACTTTCAAATGGGGTCGTGATTCTGTCCAATCTGGGTTGGCTCGTAACAGTCGCGCAGCCTCACAGTTCTTGATGTGCTCGTCAATCTCTCTCGAAAATTCGTCGGGAGCCTCCCAACGGAGTGTGTCTTCATTTGTTGGTATAGAGCCCATGACTAAAGAGGTAAGGTAGGGAGGAGCGTAGCTCAGAGCAATGTATCCACCAAGGACAAAGGCACCTAAGCTAAGCACAACACTGGTGACGATTCTCCGTGCTCGACTGGGTTGCTTGTCCTGTACAACGACTGCTTATAGTTAGAGTTGATGTTGGTCGCAAAGCGTAGGCGCATACCTGTTGAATATGTGGCGATGGTGGTTTGACACGGAAAACGAGTTCTATGCTTCAATCTCGTGAAGGATGTTACTGAGTTGGTGTTGGCTCGAAAGGTGTGGAGGGGAGCTCTCGGAATTAGTAGTCCCACAGGACTTCTCAACGTTCTGGAAAAAAGTGAAGCCATGTTCAGATGTGCCGGGAAGAGTCTGGTCCGAACGGCCGCGCCTCCCGGCATAGTTCAATTGACGCAAAGGCGAAGAATAAATTTCTGATCCGCTGGCGAACAGAAATATGAGCCTTAGTCTGCAGTGGAACGATCGCCCTCGAGATGTACAGATACGACATACGCCAGAAGCAATCTTCCGATAACGCAGTGGATGATGCCACATGGGAGCCAGGATTTCCTGCTGTGCCTCGGATCTTGGCATCTGGTGAACCACAGCTCCGGGACTTTCATGCTGCTACCACATCGGTGCCGTTGTTACTGAGTCAATTGCATCAAAAAGTGTACAGGATACTCCTGGGTTGCGAGAGTTGGCTTGCTTCGTTGCAAATTGACGCTTAGCACAGCTGCAGCACTGTGGCTAGGATCAATTACGGTATGTGTGGCTAGCAGAGAACTGTCTTTTCTGAGACATGAAAAAATGCTTTAAAATAAAAGTAATCATGCAAGCCTGCTTGCTCTCGGAACACATGTCTCATGTTCAAGCGGACGAGACCATGCATCACATCGAGCCGCTCACGAGACGGAATGCGTGCAGTCGCCTTCGAGCTGCTCGGCGTGCCCAACAGCCTCGCAACGTCCATCAAGAATAGTAGTCTTCCGGTCGGTGCAGGTGTGCTTTGTTTCTTTCTCGACCGCGTCTTTGCCGGCACAATAGGACCTGAATGTGGACGACAATGAGTCCCCTGAAGTGAGTTCGAAGAAGACGACAGAGTCAAATTTTACATTTCCGGGTGTGCTATAGGAGACGCAGGACATTGACTCGTGGATGGCGGGAGTATGCTAACACTCTACGTGAGCTACACAAGACTGTGCAGGTTTTGTCCCAAAGCCTTTCGATCCTGAAACCTGTTACGGCAAGATCACAATGGCGAGCACTATGATGGACTGAACAACCATAGTAAGTATGGATCTTGTCGCAGTGGTGCCGGAGCCATCGCTGTCAAAACAACGCTACCTATCTGATCAGATGGCCGTGGCTGACAAACCACTCAATCACCATCTCTGATACCGTTGACGACGTCGGTGTCATGAACCAGCTCATACTGAGAACCCCAATTAGTCAACAGCGACGGCTCACTCACAAAAGCAGTTACCTGCTCCTGCAGAATTGCGGTCAATGCGCCCTCGACAATGACTAGTTAACCGAATACCTTACTTCGGCCTGGTCTATAGCACGTCGATGCCTCTGTTCGACCTAGAAGATGGCTCTTCTTGGTTCACATATCCTTCTGATCTTCATCAGATGGCATGTTCATATCGATGTTGTCCGCTTCACGCTGCAAAGTGCGTGTGAAGAACGCCACCTCATAGCCTAGATTGCATTGACCTTCACTCGAGCCGGGACAGTGTTAGCTGTTTGCAGCTGATGAGGCGACTAGAATTCTTTCGAGGGCCTCCTCCAGAGATTCGAAGGGATGTTAGAGATCGAGGGACTCAAGGTTGGTCTGTCAGGGGATCGATTCCCGGGACATGCTCTTGGACATTGACCCCTGTCTCAAAGGCAGGACGAGATCAAGTTTTTGGCAGCTCCGTACATCACGATACAGATGGGTACAAGAACGTTGTCGTACACGGGTAGCTGAGTGGGTAGACATTGACGGTCGGACCTTGATTTCATGGACTTCAATGCAGAGGGGTTCGATTGTCCTCAAACTCGTTGCTCACCCACGAACTGTGATTGGTGCGTACTACGGAACAGATAAAGTAATGTCATCGAAACAGGACAGCCTAGGCCACGGAAATTACGGCTGTAGAGCTGGAAAAGAATACCATGCTGCGGTATGACATGAATCCTGCTTACCCCGACTTCGCGGAAATATATTTCTGACCAATAGGATACTGACTAGCTTCCGGACCCTTGAGCTCCCTGCATTCCCGCTATTCCTTGTGGCTTGGCTTTCCTGATGTGGCACGAGAACTATTCATGTTGTTGAGAACGGACCGGGTCTTAGTTGCAGAAAGACATGTCGGTGGCCTCTTGCTGGTGTAAAACCTGCTTCGAGGCAATTGGATTAGTGGGCGTTCGAGGTGTCATCCATGTTGAGTGACGCTCATTCTAGGAGAGCGGAGATGTACCTGCAGGAGACGCAATGATATAAATCTCAGATCAGTGTTCACCTTTGATGCAACCTTCATTCAAACCGTTTAGAAACTATCAAGCAATATGTCGAGTGGCGATCAATCATCCGGAAAGCACACCGAGGCCGTTCAACAGGCTCTCAGGGAGCACTCTGAAGCCAACATTGACGAGTATGTGCAAGCTAGCACTTTTGGCGACGAGAAGCTTCATGATGTAGGCAAATCTCGAATACAACCACGTCATGATGTGCTAATTGAAACAAGGCTATTCGAGGCCACGTTGCCATGGAGTGGAAGACATGGTTCTTCTACCGAAAGATAGGCAATGACTGCGCTCGTGCCAACATCGGTCTTCACGGATTTTCCAGGTTCGTGGTTGTGCGCTCAGATAGTAGAAGAACGCCGACTAAGCATAAACAGACTCATATTGACGCTCAGAGCCAAAGGCTGCTAACACCGAAAAGAACGACCTCATCAGTCAGGCCCGTGTAGAGGACTACAAATGGCTGGGTCCAGTTCCGGCCCTTTCAAGCAAAATATCCAATCCTGCTTCCATTTTTGTGCAAAATAGGTTTGGTGCGATACTCATCGGCACTGTCGCATAACTGCCTCCCAACATCGGCGAAATCAACCTCTTGTAGCATGTCCGCTAGTGGTGCGCAAGCCTCACGGATGTTCCTCCTCACAACATCAACAATGCTGTCCTTCGTGTGTGCCGCACATGCCTCTAAACCCAGAGTCGTCTCCATGCTATCGAAGCGTCTGTCGAAAGTAGTACCGAATTCACGGAACGAAATCGGGATGCCGTTGGCGAGCCATCGCGAGCCGGAGAATCGATTGCTGAATATCTCTGTCATTGAGTCGCGTATAAACCAGTATAGGGGTCCACTCAACCTATTAGCGGCACCGGCGCCCTCAGTCAACATATGCCGCATCGATTCATGAGTAGGCCCATAGAGCAATGTGCATTCGATCATCAGCAATGTTCGCGAAGCCCTCCAAGGTAAATGCCTTGCTGGTGAAACGTTTCCACCTAAAGTTTGGCCACCGGTGTCGATTAGAGGGCTCGGTCCCACCAAATTGGAGATAAAAAGCTTGCCATAATGCTCGTAGATTCCATCACCGAGAGGCCTCTTCTTCTCAAGGATAGAGGTATCCAGGAAGATCCATATTGTGTAGAACGTCCATCGAAGAAGCATTATCATAGCATCAGGTATGATATTCTCAAGTGCATTGGACATGAAATGTTGACTTCTGAACGATGGTGCTTTGAGAGAATGCATTAGAAGCTGAAGAAGCTGCAATACCATTATGCCCGAAGTGAGTAGTTGTTTCGATGTCTTGTTTCGTGTTGGTCCGGTCACATGAATTTGTGACCTCTTGCTTATCATGTTTACTAACCACATATTGTGATAGTCTGCTAGCAATGGAACCCAGATCGTGGGTTGGTAGAAATTTGGTAGAGACATTCGTAGGCTGATGCCTTGGTCTGGTTTCCTGCCAATGTGCTCGATGCAGAAGTTTTTACTCACAACAATATCATGAAACTTCTTGGAAGTCAACATCAGCTTTCTCCACTGACGTCTCGAGACAGGAATCCTGGCTAGTATCATGTAGAGAACCTCGTCGGGAAGATCTAACAGGCATTTTGAACGATTAGTGTCTTGCCATTCCTGGTGGTCGCTTGCGCCGTGCGGTCTTGACATGTTGTCGATAAGACTGAAACCGCTGCTTGCGAAAGGTGGCGAATGAGTCATGATTTGCTTGTTCTCGCTTCGCATCTTGAAGTCGACTGGGATAGTCGATTGGAATAGAACGATCACGGGAACGACTTTAGACCGATCTTCAGAGGTTCGATCAGTAAAAGTGAGTATATTGAAGACGTGGGAGTGGATTGGTCATTGTTATACATGAGGCATTGGGGACAATGGAGGAAGCCATGGTGGCGCAGGCAGCTCTTTCACCATCGTGACATTGAAGTGCCTTCCGCGTTTGTCATTTCTGAGTGATAACAGTGTCTACCTCAGTGCCTGTATTTCCAGTTCCAGAAATTGGATGACAGGAAGACAAACGCAGCGCATATCCCTCCCTCGTTTCAGACGACCAGGTCTCACAAACCAAACCCCTTAATGTCGATGTTCCAACTTATTGTCATTCGCGGCAGAAACATCCTGGATTTCATCGATGATTTTATAAAAGAGTTTGACTTAAAACAGCATAGTGAACACCACTTGTGCCACAGGTTAGTACCTTAAGGTCCATAATCTCATTCTACTAATAGCTGCCTCATCATGAACAAGTTTGCTGCCTTAAAGCATAACAATGCGTCGAGAAGGA
>Ga0068618_1000208_pt1 | contig 14627 bp, 12 predicted proteins | sample InSIn2SAF170_2_FD_77423 | JGI IMG/M metagenome (GOLD analysis project Ga0068618, IMG submission 77423) | Clean room microbial communities from NASA Spacecraft Assembly Facility at Jet Propulsion Laboratory, Pasadena, California, USA -... ...
AAAGGTGAGCACACCTGGTGGGTGTACCATGGGTGGTTTACTTGTGCTGGAAGAGGGAGGGGTTAGAGGTACAGTGAGTAGGAGTATTAGAGAAGCTACTGTTGTTGCAAGTCAACTTGGCAAAGGAGTCCAGGGAGTTAACGGAACGAGGTTCCTTACTCAGGGATGATGAATTATGGTAGGGAGGTATGAGACATCTTGCACCATCGGCCGATCAGACTCGAAGGGATGTATTACATCTGGTTGGCGAGCTCGCGGCGATGAGACAGACTCAATAGGTAAAAGGTGTGTCATACCCTTCAATAACGACGGTGCAGTACACAAAGCCATTGCCGTGTCATGAGAGGTCAGCACGCTGGAACGAACAGTGGTTCGTGGCATGTTCAGGTGCTAGCATCTACCATAGCGATTTCGGGGTGCTTCGGGTCTCGCTTGGTACATTGTCAAACTGCCTACCAACGAGGAGTCGGAGTCATTGCAATCTGCTTGCAAGCTAAGCTACATGCAATTCAAAGCGGGTTTTGACTGCATCGAGCTTGCAAGGACCGTCATGGTTATCTCAATGTGCAAGTATTTGAAGTAGGATTCTGGGACAGGACACCAATCGCCCGGTTACTGATCTCCTGGCAGACCTTTAACCTCTCAACTTCATTTGCAAGTCTTGAATGACTTGTCTAAAGAAATTTTACGGATTATGGTCTTCACGACGACTCAGACAACGAATTGCTGAAATTTGGACCTCTAGCCATGCGGCAGTTTCAATTTTTCATCGGATGAGGTTCATTGTAGCAGCTCCACACATAGCGATTCAGCGAGGCCAGCCAGTATGTGAATCCGTTACTTTCACGACAATCGGCCAGGCATCGTCATTAGTCGTTCAACATATCTTAGGACCATCCCTCTGCGGCATCTCTCGGTATTAACAGAAAACTTCGCTTCATAGCTTATACAGCGAGGCACCCAAGGACAATTACGCCAAAGCGTACAGATCGGTGGCCTTGTTCACTACCTCATGAGACACGGAGCAGCCACACAAGCGGCAAAAGAAGTCTTCATTACTGTCACGGTTCTCATTATAAACGGTGTTGTGGTTATTCCAGCACCCTTGGCAAAACAGCCACGGACTTCAGGCATATACTCCCTAAGCAAAGGCAGAAGATGATTCGGGTACATGTTATTGTGATCGAAGCTTCACACCATTTTGATCTTAAGCAATTCCTACCTACTGAAGCCCAATACTATGCATTTTGACAACGCGCAGAATTGATGTTATTCCTTGTAGCACACTCGATGAACTATTTCGCATAGCCACCCGTGCTTGAGTGCTCTAGTAATCTCATCTTTGAGCCTCACTTCATCAGCATCCTGAACAGCAGGCGAGAACTGATGGCAAAACCTCGTGCCGCATTCCCGCCTGATGGTCCATTAGGAATGGTGTGAATCAAGAAAATATTTGTTGGTGTTTGAATAATACACAGTCGGTAGAGAAAAGGGATAGACAGAACTCCGTGACCAAATCGACAATTGGTGCGTATCAAGTTCACGAGGTTGCCACTTTGGGGACAGCAAATCGCAGGAAGAGGCAGACTTTGCCAGATAACCAAATTGCTGGTGATTTTGGTACCTATCAACCACTGGCAATGCGTACTATACCTTGTAGATACCTGCCGGTCCGAGGACGGAAGATGCATGCCTCAGGCATGCCGAATAGAGCTATGGTGCCTTACAACAAGTAAGGTAGTTTTGACCATTCAGGAATTGACGTGATAGGCATGCAATATTCGGTGATAGTGTGACAACAAGTCAAAGAAGAGGAGACGCTGGCCAGGCGATTTGGGTTAGCGGCCGTCGCTTCCAATGAGCCGCTGGCGGCTCCATGTTGCGGCAGCGCTGCACTGGTAACGTCAACGCCCGGTGATTTGTCCATTCCTGCCTCTTAGTTGTTGCTCCCTGCGCTGGCTTCCAATTCACCTCCGATTTTCCTGGGGATATGTAAGCGTTCTGGCTCCATGACATCTGTGCTCGACGTGCGAGTCGTTCTACCTGGATACATACTATACTACATGACTAAACTCTTGTTCGCAGTTGACACAAACGTACCTACGTGACTGTCAGCACACAGTCAACTGGTTGCTCCTGAAACGAGCGGCGACCCATCAGCAGACCTAACCCAGCCAGACTCGTGCCAGGAACTGGCTTGTCCACGTCAAATAAGCTCCCCACGCATGCAAAGCCTACTCAAACGCGACTCACTATCTTACAGTACAAATCCTGTTTAAGAATGTGGTAGCCGTCCATTCGAGAGTGTTGGCCACGAAAGAGTCTCTTTTCAGTCTGCCATACCAGTCAAGGGTTGAAAGTCCCACATTTGGTGTACAAAGAGGAAAGCAAACTTAGTGGTGAACTACGATGAACGAACAAGCACATGCAGACGGAAGTCCATCCCAGCGACCGCTTTCCCCTCGACCCCGGCAGAAGCCAATCGACCCGGACACTTTAGAGAGGAATTCACGAAATATCAACCGACAATCAATTTCCTCAGATTCCGACTATCCATTTCCTACTCACCATGCCCAGCCACCTCATGAGACGTTGCGAGGCGCTAGATCTCGACCGTTAGTATCAGCCTCAAAAAGGCTTTCAGTGTCAAGTCGACTGCCTCACCTACCGCTCAATGGATTACCGTCGGCACCTGCATCGCCTCCTACACCTGCGCCGTCTCCAACTCCTTTCCAAAGAGCTCCGTCATGGGCATCCGCTGGAGAGAACGAGGACTCATTTCTTAGAGATACAAGGGAACACTTCTCGGCACTCAATGATGCTGAGCGCCAGCGATTTCTGGCTGAATTGCTTAACATGTGCAACAGCGCGCAGTTGAGTTTTGTCTCACAGTTTGTTTCGCCTCGACTGAAGAAAGATCCATTTGAACATCTACCAGATGAGTTATGTTTTCGAGTGAGTTGCGTGGTAGTGAAAACTGTGGTATACGTGCTAACGGCTCGCAGATACTGAGTTGCATAGACAATCCACTCGATCTGACCTGTGCTTCACGAGTCTCACATCGTTGGCAAAAACTTGCCACTGATGAAATGCTGTGGAAGATAATGTGCGATAAACATGCCTACAAGAAACCTCTTTCTCTCACTTACGAGCCTGAATTCTCTTCACAGTCATCTTCTCATCCTTACCTCTCTGGCCGGACGAAGAGGACAGCTGAAGGCATACCGATCGGCCCTTCTTCGAGTGCTCCCAATCTCTCAGTCTCCTCTCAACAAGCGTCCTCGTCGTTCGCTGCCCAAAGCAAGAAAAAAATGCCTTTACCATCACATTACCAGCATTTCAGACACAAATACATGATAGAGGCTGCCTGGCGGAAAGGAGGCGAAAGCATCGTTCAGCATATCACACCTGATCAGGGAGTAGTGACAAGCCTACATCTTACCGACAAATACATTGTGGTGGCCATGGACAATGCGAAGATACATGTTCATAACACCATTGGTGAACATCAGAAAACACTCAAGGGGCACGTCATGGGCGTTTGGGCAATGGTCCCGTGGGATGATATTCTGGTTAGCGGTGGTTGTGACCGAGATGTGAGAGTATGGAACATGGCAACTGGGAAAAGTATCCACACTCTTCGTGGTCACACGTCGACGGTGCGATGCCTCAAGATGTCTGACGCCAAAACTGCCATTTCTGGATCTCGTGACACCACACTCAGGGTATGGGACCTAGAGACTGGAGTTTGCAAGAATGTTCTGGTTGGACATCAGGCAAGTGTACGGTGCCTAGCCATTCACGGTGACCTGGTTGTGTCCGGCAGTTACGACACCACAGCACGAATATGGAGCATATCCGATGGCAAATGCTTGCGAACATTATCCGGTCATTTCAGCCAGATCTATGCTATTGCCTTCGATGGCACGAGAATAGCCACAGGCAGCCTCGACACTAGCGTGCGCATTTGGGACCCCAATACTGGGATGTGTAACGTGGTACTGCAAGGCCATACGTCGCTTGTCGGGCAATTGCAAATGCGAGGCAACATACTGGTGACCGGTGGCTCTGATGGGTCGGTTCGAGTGTGGTCGTTGGAATCCAATCTCCCCATTCATAGACTTGCAGCGCATGATAATAGTGTTACCAGCTTGCAGTTTGACGACAATCGAATTGTCAGTGGTGGAAGCGATGGTCGTGTCAAAATTTGGAGCGTGGAAACAGGACAGTTGGTAAGGGAGCTAAGTACTCCTGCTGAGGCTGTATGGAGAGTGGCTTTTGAGGAAGAAAAGGCTGTGATCATGGCCAGCAGAAACAATAGGACTGTGATGGAGGCAAGTACAATTTCCCCAATGTGTGGGAGCCAAACTAACATATCCTACAGGTGTGGTCGTTTGCGCCACCCGGAACATCGAGCTTTCCGACTAACCGAGAAAGATTATCCGTGTCAACCCCCGGGACAACATCTGCAGCTGAGTCAAGGCTGAAAGACTTGATGGCAGATTCGGTACCTGATTTGCCAGGGAGTAGTCGTGAGGATACTGTGATGAAAGATGCGTTATAGTTTGGTGCAGTTGGTTGGATGAACCTTTGAGACAATACTGGGACAGCAAGGCGCGATGGTGCAAATTCCAACAATACAAGAACGAATGACAATCAGGACTGGGCAGCAAGGTAACATGGCGTTCAACTATAGCGCAACTCACAGCTTTCAATCAAGAGGGTGAGCTTTGGCCAGACAAGAGCGTGGAGCAGCAAGGACCTATTGTCCTATTGCATCGGTATGGCAGTGTTTGAATAGATTTATGGGATAATGAGGGTGAATGACGATTGACGGTTATTCATTTATGCTAACATACCATGAAGGTATCAGATATATGGTTCAGCCACAAGTATTCAGACACTGTGAGCTCGCAATGCAATCACATGCTAGAACAATCATAGAAGATGAGATAGGCAAACAAAGACATCACTTTCTTGACTGGTCATGAAAGATGATGCTCAGTTGCCTACCTAGGTATATTTGATTGTGGCATGAATTTCCCTAGTTGTCGTTCCCTGTTGCTCGTCATCTTCACTGTTCAGCACGATACTAAACCTGTATTAGACGTGCGAAGCAACAGCACTTATAAAGCATTCGCGGTGCTGCCGCACTACTCTATAACAGCCCGGGACAAGGCCTGAATCACACCAACATAAGATGGTCGTCGAAAAGGTAGGATGACGTCACACAGGCGGCACGTACCCAAGCCACTCTGCCCGGCATTCTCACTGAACTTTTGCAGTAGCTCTACAGAGATGACCGGCATCAAGCATCGAAGTCCAGTGTCAACCGGCCATAACCTTGTAGTGTACCCAATGGCACGTTCGGAAAGGCCATTCCCAAAAGGACTTCGGCTTCGGCGTCGTTGCATCATAATCCGTCACATCAAGCTTTTCCCATGCCATTGCATTGCATTGCACAACTCTAGCGTTTCGTCAGCTTGTCCTAGACTGCGAGCTGCTCGGCCTATCACCACGCGTGCTGAGTGGTTCTCAACAGCTCACCGATATCACAAGTCCCGCCAGTGCTCTTATCTTGGCCAAGCATGGATGTATTCACCTACCTGCATAGTGCTTCACCCCCTCTCTTTTCAATTCTGTCCGGCTGCAGCGTCCTTCTACTGTGCTTGTACATGAACAAGAGCACTGTGTTCGGAGACCTCGCGGTTGTTGTTAGACTTGCGATACAACTGTTCTTGCTTGGTGTTCTAGGTTTCACTGCTGCCGTTGGCGTGTTGTGCATATTCCATACCCGAATAGACCGACAAGGTCAACAACTAAGCGACCAAGGAGCTGTTACCGGAAACAGAATTGCTAGTCCACTCGACTTCCTCATCGCAGGCAATAGGTGACCTGAACCTCATCGACCGTCCTCATCCTTTCACAGAAGTGCAATACACAGCGACCGCAGGTAACATTTCTGACTGCGACCGCCCCGGCTCTGCACGACAACCTCTTTGCTATATAGCATTTTACAATACACGGTGTCAATTCACCGCTTCTCGAAATGGCCAACACAACCCTCAAGCCGCCGAAGATGGACGGCAGCTCCCTTCCAGGCATGAAATCCTACCCATTCGGCAAGATCGAACCAAATTCTTCCAAATACTTCTTGTCGTGCATGCTGGGTGGTGTAATAGCCTGCGGTCCAACACACACCGCCGTCACACCCCTGGATCTTGTTAAGTGTCGCCGGCAGGTCGCGTCAGATCTATACAAATCCAACTTTGAAGGATGGCAGAAGATATACAGAGCTGAGGGTCTACGAGGAGTGTTCACTGGTTGGTCTCCCACATTGATCGGATACTCCTTCCAAGGTCTTGGAAAATATGGCTTTTATGAAGTCTTCAAGCATATCTACGGGGATAATTTGTTTCCCAATATGAACAAAACAGTGGTATTCTTGGGTGCATCAGCTTCTGCTGAGTTCATTGCTGATATCTTCCTCTGTCCGTTCGAGTCATTGAAGGTGCGCATGCAGACGAGTATCCCTCCTTATGCGAGAACTCTTCGCGAAGCATGGGGCAAGACAACTGCAGAAGGTGGCATTTCTAAGCTTTACGCTGGTATTGTGCCACTATGGGGTCGACAGATTCCTTACACTATGTGCAAGTTTGCGACATTCGAAGAAACTGTCAGCTTGATTTACAAGCAGATGGGAGGTCGAAAGGAGGATTATGGAAAGTTGGCCCAGACAGGTGTATCATTCCTTGGTGGTTACATTGCTGGTATTGCTTGTGCTGTCATATCGCATCCAGCCGATGTGATGGTGAGCAAGCTGAACAGCGAGCGAAAAGGTGTGTCCAGCTTAGCTTAACTTGATTCAACTGCTAACAAGAAAATAGGCGGTGAGTCCGCAGGAAAAGCCATGTCAAGAATCTACGGCAACATCGGCTTCGGTGGTCTATGGAACGGTCTACCAGTTCGAATCGTCATGATTGGTACTCTGACTGCGTAAGTTTGCAACATTGCTATCTGATATGCTCCATGCTAACAATCATCAGCTTCCAATGGCTCATTTACGATTCATTCAAGGTGTATCTGGGTCTACCAACGACGGGTGGACATTAAGTCGCGTGTGAAAGGTCTCACAAGCTAGACTGATATTGGTGCCTGTCGATCAGCGTTGCACGACTTGTCGCCTCATGAACCAAAAATATGATTGTAAGGCGTTGATGGGAATGAATACGATAATACGAAAAAGTATCGCTTTGTGCTCGTTACGAGTCCACGTACATTGTAGACTTCCTCCGTGTATAACAAGCATTGTGCTCGCACTGCAGCATGTATCCAAGACCACACACGCAACCCTCACAAAAGAGAGTGCATGGTGTAGCAAGCGTATATCTACCTTCATGGTATCCAAGAAGCATCTAATACCGCAGTCAAAGTATCTAACGATATATCCTAACACACGATAATGCACAGTGCTACCAAAACGGCTTCACAGCCGGGTGGACACCATAGATCAGTGGAGTTACAGTATAAATTTCCGCTCTCGGTAGGTAAACTTGAGTCGCTTCCCATGTCGTCTAGTATGAAATGGAACATGAAGTCTTAATACTGTACCATCCAGAAGCCAGAAGACATGCGCACCGCACGAAATTTCCGGGATAGCTGACAGAATGATGAACATCAGCCATATCATCCACCAGGGCGCACTCCGTGATACGGAATAAGAGTACGGAAGTGGCGGTAATGCAGTAGAGTGAGACAAGTGATGACCTGAATTTATGCACACTGGGAAAGCAGTTGACTGGCGCAGGGTGTAGAGTGCTGCAGGGCGCTAGTGAAAGTGTTGCGCTGGCTCAGTGATGTTTTCACAAGTCGACCGTTTGGTAATAGAAGTATCACGAACCTTCAACCTGACCTTGGTCTCCTCTCAGTCCATATCAAATTCTGTCACTTCATGCTCTAATATATATAGAGATGGATCGAGTCTGAAATGTAATTTGATCAACATAATCACAATTCCTGACAAGTGAGCCACTGTAGGGCTCGACTCCCAATAGTTCTGTCATGGTTGAAAGAGACTCTCGGTATGTTTACTGGTTTCTCTGTTAATTTAGTATTGTGTGGTTGTCAAACAATAGATCTTGAGGCCTTGGCTGTATAGGACTACCGTTGATACAACCGAGCATGACTGGCTGTCAAAGGCATAGTAACAAGCTTCTTCTTGGATAGAAGGTAGAGTAATAAACGAAATCGAGCAGAAAACCGTGGCAGAACATCAGGATCTGTTCGTGGTGTGGGCTTTCAGCACACGGGAATCATTCAATCAAGTTTCCCAAGTAACGGACCAGTCGTTGTCTTCAAGGACGTGAATCTTGAGCGTGAGGACCAAGCCGAACAGCGGGTGGTCAAGAGTCGGAAAGCTTCTGAGGTGTAAGCGAATCTTGAGCTGCGAAGATGCTTTCCGCTGTGCATGGACAAATTAGAGGCATTTTGAATACATGCTGCAAGCGGAAAGGACGTTGGGGGCTTCCACGTGGCACTAAACCTTTTCCAACCTTATCGATAAGGACAGCATGAAGTCGTAACATTTCCGCAACACCAGCGACGACTTCGAGAGTAACACTCTTTCCTGTTCCATGAGCATCGTGCACAGCTTGACATTGTGTGCTTTGAGCAGCGCAGGTAACTTCTGATTGCTCATCGATCTCCCGTATTCGAGAAATGGCCTTCTCGGCACACTGAAGCTCTATCCCAACAATTGAAGGGCTTGTGCACCATGGCCCAGGGGTTGCTCACGCTGCTGAGCCTTTGCGTGGTTATGGCTGCAGCGTCCTTCCTTGCAGGAATCCTTCCACTAGCCCTCAACCTCTCCTCGTCACGCCTGCGACTGATATCGACGGTCGGCATGGGGGTGCTTGTAGGAACATCGCTGATCGTGATCATTCCTGAAGGAGTTGACACTTTGTATAGCTCGGGTAGTGCTCATGCGCACCACAAAAGGGACTCGTTGAACGTGCACCGCGATGTTGTGTGGTCGCATGTGAGCACAGGATTTAAAATTGCGCACCGACTTGAGCCTCGCGAACTTGGCGATTCAGTCAACCAATTTGACACTCCGGGCCCAGTGATACCAGACTCATCGATGTTTCCTCCTCCGAAAACACCTACTGAGCCTGGCGTTGTGGGGATTATGACTGAAGACGACTCAGGAAAAGACAAGTCACAGGATAGCGAAGAGAAAGAGGCACATCACGCATGGATTGGTATAGCTTTGATTGCTGGTTTCATACTCATGTTCCTGATTGACAAACTCCCTCAACACACTGCAAGCAACAAATCACGAGCCCAAACACATCACATCGCACTCAACAACCTCGGTCGCCGTTTCAACCTCACCACCCTGGACAGGGAAGAAGAGGCAGAGGCATTCATCGACTCAACACAACCCCAAGCAGACTCGCCTAATCGCAGTTCTGCAACAACGATTGGCTTAGTCATCCATGCCGCAGCTGATGGCATAGCACTTGGTGCATCCTCATCTACGTCAAACACTGGATTGAGTTTCATCATATTCTTCGCCATCATGGTCCATAAGGCGCCAGCTGCGTTTGGCCTCACGTCTATCCTTCTGAAACAAGGACTGTCGAAGCGAATGGCTCGAGCTCATCTACTCATCTTCAGTCTGGCGGCTCCAGCCGGCGCATTCTTGACATGGATGCTGGTACGTTCTCTAGGAGGAACATCGACGACCTCACCACAGAACTCTCAGTGGTGGACAGGAATGCTGCTCCTTTTCTCTGCAGGTACTTTTCTTTACGTGGCCATGCACGCAATGCAGGAGATTACCTCGACTAAAAACGCAGAAGCACCTATGAATGGTAATGCTAACGGAAGCATCGAAGCAAGAGACACTTCAATACAAGAGGAGCAGCCATCCATACGAGACTTGGGTGCTGCCGTCTTTGGCATGATTCTACCCCTGTTCCTACAGGTTGGACATGCACACTGACAGTGACATACCAAAAATGACAATTTGCATTCAATCTACTTCTTATGCCTTCCCTTCCGTGATGTTCCTACCGCTGTACTTAACAACCTTGCCACGACCTCACAACAATTCTGATACACTTATATTCTAACATGTCTGATTTGTTGAGAGACGGGCTAAGTATCACCGTTCGAGATCTGTCTCGGTGCACCACCAATGACAATACACATCTGGACTTCGACGCTATCCTTGTGCTGTCTGAATCACCGATTTACGTCGGCTAACACGAGCTTACTCACAACAGGTCTGGCAGTATTGTTCATTTCGACACTCCGCATCTCATTCAAATAACCACCGAGTCGACAAACCATCGAAATGACTGGTCTTGATACGGCTGTCACCCTATCACACAGTATTTGAGATGCATAACTTTTCATGACCTGCGAGGTACCTTTCTTATATAACACAGTAGATACCAGTCCTTGAATTGCGTTACGGTCTCAAGCCCTGCTCGTTCACAGCCTACCAATGAACCAGCCAAGTAGCCAACATACCTATGTATCAACCAAACCATCTACTATTCTACATCGACAATGAAGTCAGCCCTCCAAAACCCGATTCTCTTCACCCTCCTAGCATCCACAGCCACCCTTGCCGTTGCAGACACCACCATCGAACTCTGCGGCTGGACCGACTACACAGGCCAATGCCAAATCATGACACCCGAGCTCGGGCTCGGCAGCCCCTTATGCACACCGTACATGATCCCCAACGCAAGAAACGACCCAAACGACAAAAGCAGCATCCTCGCAAAATCCCTGATCGTAAGTACTCACATCTGTTTTCTATCTATTCCTCCCTCCAACTCCCCCTATCCGTTCTACACTCTCCTTCTGAGGAAATCATCATACCCACCCCGCTAACCACCAAATACAATACAGATCGACGACTCCCTAACATGCCACCTCTTCGCCAGCCACGACTGCACCACAAGCCCGGACTGGCCGACGCAGGCGCAGACGCAGAAACGTGGCTGGCCGACGCAATTCCGGAGTGGGAGTACGACTGAGCGCCATCGGCGTTCGCGTGTAAAGTGTGGATGAATGAGGTGGTTGATTTGCTGTCGATGTCTTCGTGATTGAGTTGAGAGAGGTTGATTTAGTTTGAGTTTTATATGATACGAATGGTGGTAGAGTGTACATGATGGACTATGTTGGATCTTGGTATCAGCGTTTCAGCTGTCTAGACAGTCATTTTGCTCAACAGCGTTCGTTTCATACATAGAACCATCGACAGAACCTTACCGCCAATTTTACCCCTTTCTATAAAAACGGTGTATCTGCACATGCGCATCAACTATCCGTCCCGTCACCCTGCTTCACTGAGCTGTCCTTTAGAAAACCACGACACGGGAGTCTTTTTCATTCCGTTCGAGGGGATTGAGGGGCATTAAGACTTCAGGCCTACACATCCTCGCCTTCACCTCACTGTCTCGCTCATCATTATTTCCATCTTTATTAGTGCCACGACGTTCGTGTCCTGATGTGCGGAGAGACCAGGCTATGAATTTGAGCATATAATCCAAGCTCTCGTAAACTTCAGCACGGATAAAGTCTCAGTGGATCACACGAGGTTGGTGGCGTGCCGGGTGGATAGATTAAATCCCTCCTATACGCATCACCTTCCATAAAATCAGCGTCAATGGTACAATGCTTGGTTGTAAGAATAAAACTTTTATTTTGGTATCTATATCAACAAGAATCTTAAACGCCTAAAAGCCCGATCTTTACTCATCAGCTCTTTCAGCCCTGCTCAACAACTCCCTCGAACCACCCTTTCAAAACTCTACTCAGCACCCCAGGCAGATCCCGCACCTCTCTAACAACAACATAATATTGAAACGGGAAGTTCTCCAGGTACCTCCTCGTCTTGACCACCATCCCATCATCGTCTTTGTTATCATTCTTCGCCTCATTCTTTTCGAACGTAACCTCCTTCAGATCAACTATACTTTCTTCACCACTGTCAACGATGACGAAGACGGACATGATCTTTTCTTCTCGGGCTTTGCGTACAAGCCGGCGGATGGAGTCGTCGGCGTCAGAACCGATGTGGCCGTCTGAGATGATGATCTGGAGTTGCCAGAGATCTGCTGCTTCGCGGGCTGATGATTTGAGGCGTGCGTCGTTGAAGATCTTAATTGATTCGGTTAGAAGAGCTTTGACGTTTGTGCCGGTTTGATTGAATGTGAAGTTTGAGAATGTCGTTGGGCCAGATTGGTTTGGCGAGAATGGCTGTGCGAAAGGATGGGCGATCTTGACTGCGTGATTTGATGCGTTGTTGGCAAGGTGGTCGGAATTGCCCGAGTAGTTGGATCCGAAGGCAATAATGCTGAGCTCGCCGACTTCGAGCATGCTTAGACTGCGGCTGAGCATGCACAGTGTTTCGAGCGCGAGGATATCAGCGCCTGACTCGGCCATGGATTTGGAGTCATCGACTGCCAGCATGACTTGGTAGTTTCGCTTTGAGGGCACGCTGCGTCTCATCCATATCTTGTCACGTTTGTAACCGGAAGCGATGTAAGGGATAATTCGACGGATGTTCAATCGTTTGCCGGTGCGGAAGTCACCTCGAAGTTTTGTTGCCGTTGTTGGCTGCAGAATAAGTCGCAGCTGTTCAGTCAGCATCAGAGACAGTGCTTGTGTCCGGGTTGAAGAGAGTGACCACAACTGCTGGGCATCAGCCATCGAGGTCATAGTGCTTGGCATGACCGGCGGAACGGGCTGTTCAGTCTCAGCTACAAGTGGCGGTTCGAAGTCCTCGTCAACCTGCATCATTTCCTCATCGAGTTTCCGCTCTCTTTGTGTCCGCTCCCGAGAAATGTCAGGTACAATAGCACCACGAGTATTCTGCTCCGTGCTATTCTCTTGCTCATCCTGAAGCCGTTTAAATTTGTCTGGTAACGCTTCTTGCTCAGCGTCTTGCATGTCCCTCATTTCATCGTCTGGCATCGGAAGGTCATCCTCGTCTGCTGTACCTGACTGCTCGATTGCCTTGCCCTGGTCAAGCTTCTGAGCAACTTCATTATTGGCTGTTCCAAGCGCTTGTGCTTGTCCTTCCTCCTCATCCTTATTGAGATGCTCGAAATCAGCATCAGCCATATCAATATCTTTATCAATCTCAGTGTGTTGACGATCCTCGGATGCTGAGAAGATCTCACGCCTTTGATGATATCGCTCAAGAACGTCAGCTAGCTTCTTGAGAGCGTCATTCGACTTCGCCGTCTGTTCCTCGTTACGGCCAGTGCCCTGCTCTGTGGCACCTTCACCTGTCGTGCCTTCTTCTTGGGAATTCAATTGCTGGCTACCTCTAGGCTTTGACTTCTGTTCCACGCTTTCCACATCGTTCTGACCTTCTGGTGCAACCTCATCCATCTGCTCGTCGACCTCGTTCTGATTCGTGTTTGCAACACCAAATGTACCGTTCTCTTGATCCTGTACATCGAAAACTGTATCATCTTGTCGGGTTTCTCGCGGATCGTCTTCTGCTTCTTCACCACGTTCCGCCTCTTGATCCTCGACCAACTCGTCGCCTTCAGTAACGCCGTTTGTTTCGTCTTCATCTTCACCATCAATCGCATCGTCTTCGGGTGCTTCATCTCGGGCAACTTTATCCTCATCTGGCAGATCTGCAGAATGCTTGTCGTCAGCTTCACTAGCTTCCTCAATATCAGACATCTGGTCCATGTCCAGATCAGACATATCGTCTTCTTTCCCCTCTTCCCCGTTCAATTGCATCTCTTCCGGCAAATCCAATGCTTGCTCTTCCTGCAAATGCGGGTCAATATTCTCGGCTTCGGCCTTCTGATTAGCATCAACATCTTCCTTCTCAATATCCTCGTTCTCATCAGCATTGTCATCACATTCGATGTCATCTGGCTGTTCTTGCTCAGCACTGTCCTGCTTTGCTGCCTGGTCGTCAGTCTTTGGACCTTCGGCTTTCTGGCTTTTCACTTCCTTCTGCTCCTGCTCCGTCTCTTTTTGCATATCATCCCACAATTTCTCATCGACAGCCGAAGGGTCGAGATCGTCCACAGACCCAGTCTCTTCCTCCATGTCTTGTCCTTCTTCATCAGAGGCCTGGCTGGCAGCATCTTCACTATCGCTTGCGTTTTCGTCTTCACTGCCCATCTCTCCTTCCAAGTCGTCGACACCCATGTCCACAGCATCTTTCGACTTTTCTAGCTCGTCTTTGCCGCCTTCGCGCTCATTCGCAGTCTGCGCCAGATCTGTTAGGTCTTCATCTTCGCCAACATCTTTGCTTATGTCCTCAGCTGCATCGCCCTCTCCTAGACCAGTACCTTGCTCGACCTTGCCACTTTGCTCTTGGTCTGCAGCAGATTCGGAAGGACTGCAAAAGCCTTCTCGAGCTAGAGTTGTGAACGACTTGCTTAGGAAACTGGCAAGTCGGCATGTCTCAATATGCGTATGCAACATTCGGTCATAAAGATTTTGATAGATCATTGCAAATTGTTGGGCGATAGGTGTCATGGCAAGGACGATGGAAATCCCGAGGCTGAATCCGAGAATATTGACCCGCATTTGCAGGAAGAGCAAGCATTGGATTTGCCGGAAGAGATGCA
>Ga0068618_1000209_pt1 | contig 14623 bp, 19 predicted proteins | sample InSIn2SAF170_2_FD_77423 | JGI IMG/M metagenome (GOLD analysis project Ga0068618, IMG submission 77423) | Clean room microbial communities from NASA Spacecraft Assembly Facility at Jet Propulsion Laboratory, Pasadena, California, USA -... ...
TGAGCGCCGAGATTTGACTCCTCATGATGTCCAGTTTGAAATATTGTATTGCGGCGTTTGCCACTCAGACATTCACCAGGTGAGAAATGAGTGGGGCAATTCCAAATACCCCATTGTACCGGGGCATGAAATAGTAGGTAGGGTAACCAATGTGGGCAGTGCGGTAACACGGTTTAAACAAGGCGATTTGGCCGGCGTAGGTTGCCTGGTTGACTCTTGCAGAGAATGTAGCAATTGTAAAAAAGGACTGGAGCAGTATTGTAAGAATGGCTCAGTTGGCACTTACAACGATTATGAGAAAGATGGTAAAACAATCACTTTTGGCGGTTATTCAAAAGAAATAGTAGTACACGAAGATTTTGTGCTGCACATATCAGATAAGCTGCCGTTGGAAGGTGTTGCACCGCTGCTTTGTGCAGGTATAACTACCTATTCTCCGCTGCGCCATTGGAATGTGGGCAAAGGACATAAAGTAGGCGTAGTAGGCCTGGGTGGACTTGGGCACATGGCAGTAAAGTTTGCCGCCTCTTTTGGTGCTGAAGTTACCATGCTCAGTACGTCGCCGGGTAAAGAAGCGGATGCACGACGGCTGGGTGCACATAAATTTGCGCTTACCAAAGACCCGCAGCAGCTAAAGGAACTGGCCAGCTATTTTGATTTTATTGTAGACACCGTTTCTGCGCCACACGATTACAATGCCTATCTGCAAATGCTGGATACAGATGGTGTAATGATATGCGTAGGCGTACCACCAACACCGGCAGAAATACTTGGCTTCAACCTGTTGGGTAACAGGAGAAGTATTGCCGGATCTGCTATTGGCGGCATACCTGAGACACAGGAAATGCTTGACTACTGTGCAGAGCATGGTATTACATCTGACGTGGAAATGATAGATATGTCTTACGTAAATGAAGCTTACGAACGTATGCTAAAGGGCGATGTTAAGTACAGGTTTGTAATAGACCTGGCTACATTGTAAAAGTAAAAAAAGTGCAGTCATCACCGATTGCACTTTTTTTACTTATAAAATGTCTTTAAAACAAGTCCGTTTTCGCAATCACATTCAAGGAGGTTTTTTTCACCGGCACTTATTTTTGCCAGGCAAAAGAAAAACCGGCGACTCCAATAATTAAAAGGGTTAGCAGCCGCACTGCATTTTCTGGAAAAAAGCAGCCTTGCTTGCCATGTGGCACAGGCTTTTCATACATTCAGTCCAACTGGCCTTAGGCCACTGTTTATTTTAGATAAAACAAATTTATGTTCGGAAGATTTTTTTCCACGCTTGGCGCTATCATTTTAATGCTCAAAGGAGGCCTGACGAAGCCCGAGAACGGCAAGTTGTATTGGAAACAATTCATGACCGAGTGTAACTCTATAGGCTTTAGTTCTTTGCCAATCGTTGCTATTATCTCTACTTTCCTTGGTATGGTTATGACTATTCAAACCTCTTACCAGTTGGTTAGCCCCTTGGTTCCAAAGACAATTATTGCAGGTGTAGTAAGAGATTCTGTGGTGCTTGAGTTGTCGCCAACCGTTATTTGTATTGTGCTGGCTGGGGTTGTGGGTTCGCGCATAGCGTCTGAATTAGGAAATATGCGGGTGTCAGAGCAGATTGATGCTTTTGAAATAATGGGTATAAATACCAAAGCCTACCTGATTTTGCCCAAGGTAATTGCTTCGCTAATTATGGTGCCGATGCTTATTATCGTATCTATTACGCTTTCACTTTTGGGTGGCGTGATTGCTGGTGAAATGGCGGGTATTCTTCCTGCAGATATTTATATAGAAGGTTTGATAAACGGTTTTCAGGGATTTACCATCACGGTGGCTATAGTAAAAGCCGTTTGCTTTGCCTTTTCTATTTCTCTTATCAGTTGCTACAACGGATATTTTGTAAAAGGTGGTTCGCTTGAGATAGGTAAAGCATCTACCCGGTCAGTAGTAGTCAGTTGTATTGCCATACTGGCTTTTGACTATGTTATTACCGCTTTAATGTTGTAAGAGGCTCCGTATCATTTCCCTATTCGCACATCGCCTGACTTTATCAGCTCGCATGCTTTTTTTATTTTTTCGTCAAAATCCGGCAGGTCTTCGCTTATAAACAGCCAGGTGTGGGGCGCACCGTCCAGGTCAAATTCCATATTAGAGCTGTGCAGTTCCTGCGTCAGTTCATCATAAAACTCGGGCTTTGTAGCTATAAAAACGCCGTTAAACTCCGGTTGATTCTCTCTTTCGCGCAGCAAAATTATTAGCTTATTTTCCGCCACCAGGCCGTAGCAACCCAGCATTTTTCTTACCTGTGGCCTTACAGGATACAGGTAGCGAAGAATAAAATCGTAGGGAAGTTTATAGGTCATTAGTAGCTTTTACAACTGCAAAAGTCGCATATAATTTGTTTTGTTTCTCGGGGAAAAATTTACTGGTGTTTTCTCTACGGAAATTTTTAAAACTAACTTGCCGCTTTAAACTTCGCACCATGATTATATATAATGTTACCATAAAAATTGACTGGAGTATTGCAGATAAATGGTTGCACTGGATGCAGCACATACACATACCCGAAATGTTGGGAACAGGCTGCTTTGAAAGTCATCAACTGGTGAGATTACTGCAGGTAGATGAGACGGACGGGCCTACTTATGCTGTTCAATACCATGCGCCATCACTAACAAAATACGACTACTACCTGCAAAATTTTTCGGCAGCGCTGCGCAAAAAAGTAACAGACGAATGGGGGGAGAAATACCTGGATTTCAGGACGCTTATGCAGGTGATGGAGTAGACTTTTAAGAAAAATTCTTCTTTTTTTAATAAAAATGAAAAGCCGATAGTGAGGTGAAAAGGTTTCAGCGGTATAGTGAAAATTAAAACCAATAAAGTTTCGCTTATTGAGAAAAGCGAATAAATTTGCCGCTGTTTAAAAGCTAACAAAAAATACAACCATGAACAAAGCTGAATTGATTGCTAAAATTGCAGAGGATTCTGATATAACAAAGACACAGGTAAACACAGTATTAGATTCTTTCGTAGAAACGGTGACTGCAACTTTGAAAAGTGGTGGTAAAGTTACTTTGGTAGGTTTTGGAACTTTTTCTGTCTCTAAAAGGTCTGCACGCAATGGACGCAATCCTCAGACTGGCCAGGAGATAAAAATTCAGGCTAAAAAAGTGGCAAAATTTAAGGCGGGTAAAGAGCTTTCAGCGAATATATAAGGTATAGAGATTACAAGTGCAGGTCAGTTTGCCTGTTTTTTTGCTTTAATAAATTCAATGCTTACAAAGCAGATTGTGTAAAGCTTTGATAAATCAATTTACTTATTGTAGGTTTGCAGCCAGTTTAATTAATTTTATTTTAAAAAATCGTTATGGGAAGAGGTGATAAAAAAACAAAAAAAGGCAAAATTTTCAAAGGTTCTTTCGGTAAGTCTCGTCTTGCCAGGGTTCCAAAAACTACCAAGCCTGCAACTGCTGAGAAAAAAGAAGCTTAATCTGCCTTTAGGTTGATTGGGTAAGAAATTTAGATTTGATTGCTCAATCAACCCAAAGTTAGACTTGCCTTTCTGCTACGGAGCCAGTCTTTCCTTTCTCCATTCACTATTTATTTTAGTGTATAAAATTCTGTCATGCAGGCGGCTGCGGCGGCCTTGCCAAAATTCAATTTTTACAGGATTTAATATGTAGCCGCCCCAGTGCGGTGGCTTTGGTATACTTTCGGTACCAAACTGCTGCTCGTATTTAGCTACATTTTCTTCTATAACATTTCTGCCAGCTATAGCTGTACTTTGTGGTGATGCCCATGCACCAATTTTACTGGCAACTGGCCGGCTTGCAAAATACTCCTCGCTTTCGGCCTCGCTTACTTTTTCAACTATTCCTTCTATTCTCACCTGTCGCTCCAGTTCTTTCCAGAAAAAAACCAGCGCAGCTTTTGGATTGTTTTCCAGTTCTCTGCCTTTGTGACTGAGGTAATTGGTGAAAAAGATAAAGCCTTTGTTGTTTATTCCTTTTAGCAAAACTATCCTGGCCGACGGTGTTCCATCTGCGGTTGCTGTTGCTAATGTCATCGCATTTACTTCTTCTATCTTGCTGTTAATAGCTTCATCCCACCACCGGCCAAACTGTGCAATAGGATCATTTAAAACATCCGCTTCCAAAAGCGATTGCAACTTGTAGTCTTTTCTTATATCTGCTATGTCTTTGCTCATTGTGGTAAAATTTTAAGAAAGCATAAAAAAAGCGACCCAAAGGCCGCTTATATGTTAGCTTACGTACGTTCCTACATCTTTTCCCTCAACTACCTGTAGCAGTGTGCCGGGGGTATTCATATCAAAAACAATGATAGGAAGATTGTTTTCCTGGCATAAGGTAAAGGCGGTCATATCCATTACTTTTAGGTTTTTAGAAATGACCTCGCTAAATGTAATACGATCATAGCGGCGGGCTGTAGGGTCTTTCTCAGGGTCTGCCGTATAAATACCGTCTACACGGGTTCCTTTTAAAATTACGTCTGCTTTTATTTCAATTGCCCGTAAAGAGCCGGCAGTATCAGTAGTGAAATACGGGTTGCCCGTACCTGCGCCGAAAATTACAACACGTCCTTTCTCCAGGTGGCGGATGGCCCTGCGCCTGATATATGGTTCCGCTACCTGCTCCATTTTTATAGCACTTTGCAGACGGGTATAAACGCCTACTTTTTCAAGGCCGGCCTGTAGCGCCATTCCGTTGATGACGGTGGCCAGCATGCCCATATAATCTCCCTGCGCTCTTTCTATACCAGTCTCTGCCTCATTCATACCGCGGTAAATATTTCCCCCGCCAATAACTATAGCAACCTGCACACCCAGTTCTATTACTTGTTTTATATCCTGTGCATATTGAGAAATTACCTGGGAATCAAGACCAAAGTTTTTGTCACCCATCAATGATTCTCCGCTCAGCTTAAGAAGTATCCTTTTGTATTTAGGAAGCATGTAGTTGTTTATTTTCGGTGCAAAGAAACAAAAAGAAAAGTTGAAAAAATTGATCCCTTTTGTTTCTGCTCTCATTTAAATTGGCGTAATGTTTAAAGGCTGTAGCAATAGTTACGCTGATATCGCCTTTACTTTTCTATACTTTTGTTGCCTGTATAGTATACATCATTGGTATTTTATCTTCCAGCCCCTTTATACGCCAGTTTCCGTCTTCGGCTTGTATAGTATTGTTGAAACAGTTATAGTAAGAATAAGAAAATTCGTCGAGGTATTTTATCTGCAGGCCGTTTTTAATCAAGGCATTTATCACCTCGCTTAAACTGTGATTCCAGGAGTATTCTTTGTACGTGATTGCGGCATCCCTGGCGGCGTAAGTGCCTTTTTTTTCTTCTATAATGGTTTCTGAATTATTGTACGGGTATTTGATGTAGGTAAAATCATCGTCAAACATCCATACTACAGGGTGAAACTCCGCCAGGAAAAAAGTACCCCCGGGCTGCAGGAACTGCGAAATGACAGCCGCCCATTTGTCTAAATCGGGCAGCCAACCAATAACACCGTAAGATGTAAAAACAATATCAAATTGCTTGTGCAGGTTGTCGGGAAGATCATAAACATTACTGCAAATAAAATCTGCAGCTATATTGGTTTCTGCTGCAAGTTCTCTTGCTGTGCTGATGGCCTGGTCTGATAAGTCAATGCCGGTTACTATAGCGCCTTCTCGTGCCCAGCTAAGGGTGTCTAAACCAAAATGGCACTGCAGATGTAAGAGTGTCTTACCGGTAACGTTTTGTAGTGCATCAAGCTCTGCTTTATTCAACGTCGTTTTTCCTGCTTTGAAGGAAGCTATATCGTAAAAATCAGAGTCTTTGTGAACGGTTGTTCTCTTATTCCAGGCATCTTTGTTTGCGACAAAATAGGTGGTATAGTCAGTGTGCAGCATAAAAAAGTTGTTTAGGACCAGCTCAGGTTTTAAGGCTGTTTTATAGAACAGCTATCATACTTATTTCCACGTTTACATTTTTGGGCAGGCCCTTTACAGCTACCGTCTCACGTGCAGGATAATCTGCGGAAAAATAAGAACCGTACACTTCGTTTACCGCAGTAAACAAATTCATATCACTCAAAAATATAGTTGACTTTACAACATGGTTAAAATTTATTCCGGCTTCCTCCAGTATTTCGTGAAGGTTTCTCATTACCTGGTGGGTTTCTGCAGAAATGTCTCCTGCTATCAATTCGTTTGTACCGGGGTTTAGTGGTATTTGTCCACTGATGAAAAGCATATTGTTACTAATGATTGCCTGGTTATAAGGGCCAATAGGTGCAGGTGCTTTGGGTGTATTTATTATTCTTTTATCCATAAAATGACTTTCGTTTGAAATTTGAAATATTTTCGATCAAGATACAAAGCTAATTTTGTTTTTAAATCTAATTGCTATGCTTATAGTTGTAATAGCCGGTGGGGAGGACCAAAAAGGTTTTCAGGACAAGGAATTACCAGAAGGTATACAGGTGCAATTTGTGACAACGATAGATGAAGTGAAGCCTGGCGCTGAAGGCTATTTCTACCTTTTAGATGAAACTGACCTGGTGAATGATCGTGAGCGTATTGCGGCATTAGGATCGCCGGTATTTATAAAGCCTGTAGCTTTAGATTTCGATCAGCTTGCACCTAACTGTGTTAAACTAGGGCAATGGCCTGCATTGTTGTTCAAAGAAACCATTGAAGTGGAGCATAACGAGGCTATGACTGATACTGTGAGTACGGTGCTTAATAACCTGGGATGGAGTTTTAAGCGGAGGCAGTTTTAATTAGCTTAAAAGTTAAAGTTTAAAAATAAATAATATCAGCAAAATAATTTTCTTCTTTCTCCGTTATTAAAAAAAGCAGATTTTTTTTGGCGTTAATTCTAAATATCGATACAGCTACTGAAAAAGCCTCTGTGGGGCTTAGTCTTGACGGTGTGCAACTGGCGATGGTGGAAAATGGCAACCAGCGGGAACATGCAGCTTTTGTACATAGTGCTGTGGAGCAGGTATTGGATGCGGCATGTAGAAAATTAGCAGCGGTAGACGCGTTTGCGGTTACATCGGGGCCAGGTAGCTATACCGGTATAAGGGTCGGTCTGGCCACTGCAAAAGGTTTTTGCTATGCGCTTTCCAGGCCGCTCATTACCCTGAACACCCTCCAGGTAATGACTTTAGCTGCTATTGAAACTGTTGGCAATCAAGGACATGATACGCTTTTTTGCCCAATGATAGATGCCAGGCGCAACGAAGTATTTGTGGCAATATATGATGCTGAACTACACGAAGTTTTAGTTCCGCAACATTTGGTGTTGGAACATCGAATATTTGTTAGTTTTGCCAGAGGTAGAAGAATAATTTTTTTTGGAAGTGGCAGTGAAAAATTTGAGCAGATGGGAGAGCAGCCTGAAGGCCGGTTTGAAAAAGTGGAATATAATACCCGTCATTTAGGGGTGTTAGCAGAGCAATTGTTCAAATCTAAACGCTTTTCAGATATATCTTATTCTGAACCAAGTTATTTGAAAGATTTTTATACTGTTGTTAAAAACTGAGAGTGTGAAAGTTTTTCAACAATTGTTGAATTTTACACATTCATTAGTATGATTACATGGTATTCATTAATATATTTGCACTTGATTTATTTATCAAAACCCCCAAGGATTGAACATGGTAACAGTAACACAAAGCATTACTATCTCAAGTAAGGAGAACAGTGATGCAATCAAATTGGACTTTTTGCATTTAAAGAAAGCAGCGCTTGTACTGCGTGCAATGAACCACAAGCTTCGTCAGCAGATGATTAAGTTGCTTGACGAAAACCAGAGAATGACTGTGACGGAGATTTATGTGAAGTTAAGACTTGAGCAGTCAGTAGCATCTCAGCACCTTGCAATATTGCGTAGAGCTGGAATTGTAATAACTCAGCGGGATGGAAAGTTCATTTACTATGCTATTAATTACGGAAGAGTGGCTGAAGTCAATCAATTTGTTGAAGACCTTGTAGCTTAGTTTATTAGGTTATTAATTTTTTAAGAAAAGGATGTCCAGTAAAAAGGACATCCTTTTTATTTAGGATAACTGTAGTATTCTCAAAAAAAATACTCCACATCTTGTTCGTATTTTTGCAAAAATCTTTACCATGTACATCAAACAATTGTATACCAACTGCCTTAGCGAAGCAGCTTATTATATAGAGAGTGAAGGAGAGGCTGCCATAATAGACCCGCTCCGTGATATAGAAGAATACCTGCACCTGGCTAAGGAGAGAAATGCAACTATAAAGTATATTTTTGAAACGCATTTTCATGCCGATTTTGTGAGCGGCCACATTGACCTGGCTAAAGCTACAAATGCACCTATTATTTACGGTCCGCAGACCGAAACACGTTTTAAAGCTACCATAGCCAACGATGGCCAGGTGTTTACGGTAGGTAAACTACAACTCGTAGTGCTGCATACCCCGGGTCATACCATTGAGAGTACCTGCTACCTGCTAAAAGATGAAGAAGGAAACGATCATGCACTTTTTACCGGCGATACCCTTTTTGTAGGAGATGTGGGCCGCCCGGATTTAATAGGGGACAATTCCACCAAAGAAGAGATGGCAGCATTGCTGTTTGATAGTATTGAGCAAAAAATAAAACCGCTTGCAGACCACGTAATAGTTTATCCCGCCCATGGGCCTGGCAGCAGTTGTGGTAAAAATATTGGCAAAGAGACGGAGAGTACAATTGGCGAACAACGGCAGACAAATTATGCGTTAAACCAGGCTACCAAAGATAATTTTATAAAAGCGGTCACTGACGGGCTGACTGCGCCTCCCAGCTATTTTCCTATTAATGCTAAGATCAATAAGGAAGGTTATGAAAGCCTGGATGTTGTTTTAGAAAAAGGGCTTGCAGCCTTGCCGGTTGAAAATTTCAAAGCACGGTTAAAAGAAGATGTAGTAGTACTGGACACCCGCGATGCTGCCACTTTTTCTGAAGGCTTTGTTCCCGGATCAATATTTATTGGCCTCGAAGGAAAGTTTGCCGAGTGGGCCGGCAGTTTATTACCCTTTGATAAACCCATTCTTTTGGTAACAGAGCCGGGCAAAGAGAAAGAAACTGTTGTACGCCTGGCCCGTGTTGGGTTTGCCAATATGGAAGGTTACTTAAAAGGAGGTTTTGCAGCGTGGCAAAATGCTGGTGAAAAAGTGGATCTAATTATAGAAGTAGAAACAGATGAACTGGCCATGGACATTCCATTTGACGAAAACCTGGTAGTAGTTGATGTGCGGAAAGAGGTGGAGTTTGCAGACGGACATGTAAAAGATGCAGTAAACATTCCTCTAGGAAATCTTATTGACCCAGCCAGTATGTCGCCGATAGAAGATACAGACAACCTATACCTGCATTGCGCCAGCGGTTTTAGAAGCGTTATTGCTGCTTCGCTTTTAAAAAGACAGGGTATTCATAACCTGAGAAATATAGTAGGCGGCTGGGCAAAAATTAAAGGGCAGGAAGGTATAAAAACCGAAAAAGAAGCGGCAGTTTTAAATTAACAACGTAGAACTTAGGATAAAAGTAAAAGCGGCTTGCACAGGCCGCTTTTACTTTTTATGTCATTTTTTTAGAAACTATTCGTGGGCTCTGCCTTTAGATGCGCTGTTTTTCCAGGCGTCGTTCATTGCTTCAAACTCTTTAAGGTCTTCTGCTGAAAAGGCAGTGGTATGCAGGTTTTTCAAATCCGGCTGGCCGGCATTTACCCATGCAGTGTACCAAAAATTTGCTATTGAGCTGATGGAAAGACGCATCCGCCGCTCTACCATTCCATTCAGTAGCTTGTTATAAGCGGCGGTAAAATCCGATGAATATTGTCTTATTATTTTCCCGTTTCTTTCTTCAAAAGCAAATTTTCTGTCTTCCGGAAATTGTTTGGTCAATGCGGCCTCGCCCTTTAATACGGTGTCTGATGCTGCGCCGCTTTCCAGTACCCTTTCCCATACATACTTGCCTATGTTATCTATGTATGCGGCTTTGCCTATCATGAAATCAAACTCTTTTTCTGCCAGCAGTTCGGGCACACGACTTTCCCAGAAACCATGAATGCCTTTTTGATTGGTGTGCTGACCATCGTGGTTAGAACTTGCATGCAGTGGGACATGAGAATCAGCTATATAATGACCGATTTCTGCCGAAAGCCTTAATATTTTTGCCTGGTTTTTTTCCTTAAAAGCGGCGGTAAGTCTCTGCTGCATTATTTGTATCCACCACGGCACTATTCCATTTGCCACTACGGTATCTTCTGTATATTTTTTCACTGCATCGTCATACTTCCGGGGCAGGTCGGGGTAAGGATAACTGCCGTAAAAATCAATGTCAATATAATGTTTTGGCGCTTCGGCAGCTACTGCATAACGGCGCTTATCGGGGTCTACAGCGTGATCGGTAAGAAACTGAATATGTGGTTTAAACAAAACCATCATCTCGGGCGGCAGCAGATATACGGCGAAGTAGTTTATCTTTTGATGCCCATAAAATCCCCAGCAAAAGGTCTTAATACTAATGATGACAAAAAAAGACAGCAGCAGGCATTTTTTCATGGCTAAAAGTTAATGACTTATTTCTGCAACACCACCACTCAATACAAACTTCATGGCTTCTGTAGAAGAAATATCGTCCAATACCCGGACTTTGCCTGCTGGTACTATGTATACAATGCCGCTGACAGCATAAGAATGTGGCACATAAACTACAACGTGGTCCTGGAGGCCAATTCTGCTTCCATCTTTTTGGGTCATAAAACCCATTCTCCATACATTCTCTGCATCTACACTTACCAGTACAGGTTTATCAAATTTTCTTTTTTCACCTGCAAATGCTTCAAGAAAATCTTTTACCGAGGTATAAATGAATTTTACTCCCGGTGTTCTTTCCAGTACATGACCAAAAAAATCAACCAGCTTACCTATTACAAAAGAACTGGAAAACCAACCTACAATCACTATCAGGAAGAAGATAAATACAAAGCCAACTCCAGGTATTTTTTCCAAAGTTCCGTCTGGTTCTACTCTATAGTAAAATGGGAACATGGTATGAATAATACTGGGAAGGATATTATCAACATACATAAAAAGCGAGACTACCGCCCATGCTGTAATTGAAATGGGAGCCAGAATAATGAGCCCTTGTGCAAAATAATGCAGCACCTTTTTCCATTGCCATTTCAGGGGCTCTTTTACTTTTAAATCCATAAAACAAAATAAACTAAAAAGAGTAAGATTTACTATTCAAACTAATCCACACGCTGTGTCTTTACCGCACAATAAAAAGGACGGTTAAGCTGGTTAACCGTCCTTTTTATTGATGTAATATCATTATCTAATTGTACTGAAACTTCTGATTTTTGATAATCTCTTCGTCCTGTTTCACTTTTTGCTCCCACGCCCAGGCCGTTCTCATCATTTCATCAAGGCCGTATTTGATTTCCCATTTCAACGCCGTTGTAGCGTAGTTGTTATTAGCATAAATAGCTACTACGTCCCCGGGGCGTGGAGGTCCTATTTTATAATTCAGTTTTTGTCCGCTTACTTCTTCAAAAGATTTGATGGCTTCTAAAACCGATACGCCATTTCCTGTTCCCAGGTTAAAAATGTCGCAGTTGGTTTTATTTCTTTCTTCTATCAGGTATTGCAGCGCTAAAGTATGTGCATGCGCAATGTCTGACACATGTATAAAGTCGCGGATGCAACTGCCATCGCGGGTGTCGTATGTTGTACCGAAAACCACTAACTCCGGTATTTTTCCAATAGCCGTTTGTGTAATTGCCGGAACCAGGTTGGCAGGCTTACCTATGGGCAATTCACCAATTTGTATAGAAGGATGGGCGCCAACAGGATTAAAATAACGAAGTAAAATAGCCTTGGTAGGTGTTGCTTTTACTACGTTGGTTATTATTTCTTCTCCCATTTGCTTGGTTGAGCCATAAGGAGATTCTGCTTTTTTGATGGGCGATTCTTCTGTTACAGGTATTGTATCGGGACTGCCGTAGACCGTGCAGGAGGATGAAAAAACAAAGTGCGGTATTTTAAATTCGTCTACACATTTCAGTAGGTTTATCAGAGAAAACATGTTGTTTTCATAATACATCAACGGTTCTTCTACACTCTCGCCTACTGCTTTATACGCGGCAAAATGTATAATACCAGATATGTCTTCATTCTCCTGGAATACTGCCCTGGTATCGTTATAGTCTTTTAAATCTACCTTGTAGTTTTTTACTTTTTTACCGGTTATCTTTTCTATACCATCTATCAGGTAACGCGTACTGCGGGAGTTATCGTCAATGGAAATGACATCAAAGCCATTTTCAAGAAGGTCTACTATTGTATGCGAGCCAATGTAACCACAACCACCGGTGACCAGGATTTTTTTCATATAAACTGAATTAATGAAGTATACGCATGCAAAATAAGAGCAAATGCGTGGTTTAACCTGAAAAAAGATGCCGGTTACATAAATAGCTTCATGATGAAGAAGAACAAGGCGGCCATCATACCACTGATAGGTATGGTAAGCACCCACGCCCAAAGTAAACTTACCGTTACACCCCACCTAACTGCAGACAGCCTTTTGGTAGCGCCTACACCTATGATAGAGCCGGTAATAGTATGCGTAGTACTAACCGGAATTTTAAAATGCTCGGTTAAAAATAAGGTGATAGCACCCGCACTTTCGGCTGCCACCCCTTCCAGCGATGTTACCTTGGTTATACGGGTACCCATTGTTTTTACAATCTTCCATCCGCCTGTCATAGTGCCCGCTGCTATAGCAATAAAGCAACACAGTGGTACCCAATCAGGAATTGATTTCAGGTCAGGAATATAATGACTGGCTAACATGGCTGCGCCAATTATACCCATTACTTTTTGTGCATCGTTGCCTCCGTGGCCAATGCTGAATGCAGCCGAAGATACAAGTTGCAGTCGCTTAAACCACTTTTCCGCTTTATAAGGATTAGCGTTTTTGCATATCTGAACAATGAGAACGGTAATAAAAAAGGCGATTATCATACCGAGCAAAGGAGCTACCACAATGAATGCAATGGTAGGCCAAACTTTACTGGCATTAATAACACTAAAAGTGCCATAGTGGGCTACTGCACCACCAATCAATCCCCCAATAAGTGCATGTGAAGAGCTTGATGGAATACCAAACCACCAGGTAATCAGGTTCCAGACAATGGCTGCCAACAGGCCCGCAAGTATAACGTACAATGCGAGGGGGTCACCTTTTTCAAGGTTTACGCTCTTAGCTATTGTATCAGCAATACCAAAACCACCTATAATATATTTGGAAATAAAGAAAGCCGAAAAGTTGAAAAATGCTGCCCATGTAACGGCCTGTAACGGGGTAAGCACTTTGGTAGAAACAATGGTAGCAATACTATTAGCCGAATCGTGAAAACCATTGATATAATCGAAGATAAATGCGAAAATAATAATCGCAATCAGTAAAGGAATCATATAAGTTTTTTGCAGTGTTGAAAGGGGGTAACTAAGCGTATTTTACAATAATCGACTCAATTACATTAGCCGCATCTTCACACTTATCGGTAGCCAGCTCAAGCACCTGGTATATTTCTCTTCTTTTGATTACTTCTTTAAAGTCATTTTCCTGGTTGAAGAGTTTTTCAATACTTAGGTCAAAAATATCGTCAGCCTGGTTTTCTATATCATTTACCCTTACCAGCGCTTCGGTTATTTTGCGCAGGTTTTTCATATTTCTTAATTCAACCACTGCACTTTGTACGTGAATGGTTCCCTGCTCTATCAGTTCTACCATTTTTTGGATGCCCGGGTCATTTGGGTTTACCCTGTAAAAAATTATTTTTTTGGCAGAAGAATAAATATAGTCAGCTATATCATCAAGCGCTGAGGCCAGTGTATGTATGTCTTCGCGGTCAAAAGGAGTAATAAAGTTGCGACCTAATTCGGTAAATAATTTATGCGTATGGTCATCGTTCAGATGCTCCAGGTCTTCAAGTTTTGTGGTTAATGCCGCTCTTTTGTCAAAGTCAGGCTCATTTACCAGTTGTTTCAAAACGCCTCCCATTGTTCTTACAGTCTCAGCAACCTCTTCAAACAGGTTATAGAAGATTTTGTTTTTCGGCATAAACAATTTGCCTATCGCGTTTAATCCCATACTTAAAATTTGAGCAAAATTAGAGTTATGAAGTGTCCTTTCATCAGATCATAATTACTTAATGATAAGATCACATTGCAAAGGAAGGATAAATTTTGAACCATTGTATATTATTCTGCAACTGCTCTTCATCTTTATATTTTTCAAATTTCAGGCAGTTTACATCAAAGCTGTATTAATAAAAACTGTGCTAATTATATACCCGCCCGCCTGAAGATATTAGACATTGTTGTGAATATCTTGATTTTCACCCTCACCAAAGTTTGCTAATTTGCACCTTCACCCATTCATTTTTTGGAGCCGCGAGATACTATGGAAAAGTTTATTGTTTCAGCACGTAAATACAGACCGCAAAATTTTAATACAGTAGTTGGGCAAAGCCACATTACTACTACGTTGAAAAATGCTGCCCATGTAACGGCCTGTAACGGGGTAA
>Ga0068618_1000210_pt1 | contig 14598 bp, 11 predicted proteins | sample InSIn2SAF170_2_FD_77423 | JGI IMG/M metagenome (GOLD analysis project Ga0068618, IMG submission 77423) | Clean room microbial communities from NASA Spacecraft Assembly Facility at Jet Propulsion Laboratory, Pasadena, California, USA -... ...
CGCATACCGTAGCGAGTCCTCGCAAAAGCCAAAGAGACAGAGGCAAAGGAACAGGAACAAGCAACAAGTTCAAGAACAAGAACAACAAGGTGGGGGTGGTGGTGGAGGGCCTCTCGATGCTGTCGATGAAGTCGGTGAGACCGTTGACGGCGTCGCAGATGGTGCCCAAGATCTTGTACAAAATACCGCTGGCAGCGCGCTTAAGAAGCCACAGGAAGCCCTTGGGGGCCTGCTCAAGAACAAGGGTGGTAAGAAGGATGCCCAAAAGGGTGGAGAGGAGGAGGAAAAGGATGAAGGTGAAAACGAACAGCTACGACTGAGATTGGATCTTAACTTGGACATCGAGGTGCAACTCAAGGCCAAGATTCATGGCGACTTGACAATCGGTTTACTGTACGTTGACCACCCCGCTAGCCCCTTTACCCGCACTAAGTTGTCTACAGAAATTAATCAACTTGATCAATCAACTTCACATGGCAGCTACGCTCAAGGGATATGCCTCGTACGATTTACGTACGCTTGCATAGGCTCTTGTATTGGACTGCTGTGTAGGCCAAGCTTGACCCACTGGTGTCTTCGACTGGCACTGTTACGTGGTTCGGTTGCGACACGTCAAGATCAAAGTGCTGCTCACCGAACCAGGGCTTTCACGTGTCCAGTCTTGACCCGATCCCGTCGCACGGAAGAGGGGCAGGTCTGTTGCTTAGTATGAAATTGGCGTAATGATATTAGTATTGCAAACGTTCACTTTCGCCTTCATCTCACGAGAGATGCGTTGCTTCTAAATTCGTCTTTCCGTATTTGTTGTTGAGACCATAGATGCTGCCATCAACATCGTCCTGACAAATGCCAACTATCTATTGGTTTTAGCCCACATGTGGACTCTTCATGCTTCACCTTCGTCCGAGTGGTTTGCGAAACATGATCTTGATATGGTAGAGTGCTGGGCTTCACCATTTGATTCACAAAGCTGTGGCTCAATAAAGAGGTCTACTTGTCTTCATGCCAGGATGGATCTGTGGGCTCATACCGCTCGAAGTCTGAGGAAAGTATGAGCTACGAAGAGCGTGCCGCTCTTGGCCGAGCATGTGCCTATCAACTGATGCGTAGGCCATGTCCTGTCGGACAGGTCCCTGTTGGGGCGATGGTTGAGGAAAGGTGCGATTGGCAGTCAATCGGTTGAGAGACATGCAATGAGCAGGCGTTGAAGTTGTGCTTAGACGATCTGAAACTATCGTAAGCAAGAGTCAGGGATTGTGCAGTAGTGAAGCCTTACTAGTCGTCTCTCGCCCACCTGGACGCATCAACGGAACCATCATAGCTGCCTCAGAACTGGTCTGGACTCTAGGGGCACTTCCACTGCGTTGATGTGGATGAAGTTGTTCGACACCATAGTTATTTGCGAGAGGGAGGGTGTTCTCATTGCGCAATTTTTTGGTCGACATGTTTGGATAGGTCGTTCGACTTTGATCTATGAAGGACTCTGGTCGAGAGATAGCACCCATTGGTTGAAGTGTGTGTTCTGCACTAGCGGTAGCTGCCCCTCGAGTCTGTTCGTCTTGCACTTTCTTCTTGAGGGTATCGTAGAGTTGCTGAAGGGTCTGGCAGCGTTTAGTCTTGTCTTTGTACACATGTGCCATTTCTTCGTTCTTCTTGTCGGTTTGTTCTTTCTCAATGCTCAAGCCTAGGAAGCATTAGCCACTGATCTAGAGTGTCAGAAAGTGGTATACGTGACTGACGTTGAATTTGTGTCTGCAGGTCACCGATCTCAGCGTTGGCTTCATCAATTACTTTGTTGGCATGTGTATTGAGAGACGAATATTTGTCAGTCATAGCTTTGACCAAATGCTGTTGCCAGGCACTGTAAAGTGTTAATAGGGAAGTAGTACAGCTAGCTTCCGTCTCACATTTCAGTACTCATCTGGTAGTTCCAGAACTGAATAGCTCGCAGTGTGCACTCGAGAACAGTACTTGGATCCAGGCCACTGAGGACAGTACTCTTATATTCCTCTGTCGGTCTGAGAGTAATGAGGATAGCGTCTTCGGCCGATGGCAACCCAGTCCCACAAGCCGGACACTTTCTTCGATCTCGAGGCGCCTCTTGAAATCCGGATCGTCGAATACAGTCTTTGCAGAAAACATGACTGAAACATGTCAGTTGGGCCCGAGAACTTAGAACAAGATCTTACGAGCAGCTTGTCACGATGCCTTCATCCGATAGTTCTTTCCGGCAGTAGCCATTCGCATGGTTATTGCAGCGCAGCGAAACATCCATGATGGCTTGAGCATACAGCCAACAGATCAAGTGGGAGAAACAAGGAGTGAATGCACAATTAGTGGACAGAAACAAAACGCTTTGGCAGTAGAGGGAGCTGGATTGAGGAGGAAGGCGCGCCTGGTGAATGCTGTATGTATTTCCCGGTGGGATGATTTCCTGGCCAATGACCACCAAGCTGTGCTCTAATTCATGGTTCATGAAAAGAAGAATGTATTACCTTGTGTATCCTTTCGACCTTGACGCAACTCCTCGAGATTCTTGTCGGATTTGTACTCTCGCCAAAGACTAGCTGGATAGATATGCTTGTTCTTCTCGTACCATCTTCGGTCAACCACTTTGGTATAAGTCGCATCATCGTCCTGCCCTTCGATTCTTTCGTTTTTGGGATTCCGAAGTAGCGATGGCTCCTCACTGTTGTCGCTTACTGAGGTTGTACCCGAGTAGTCGAATAGCAGCTTTTCAGGCTGGTTTGGGTCGGCCACCTTATTGGCAATGAAGTAGTAGAACTCATAGTGATGTGGGATTATGATATCACGCTTCACAAGCATCAGGTCATCCACACCAATTCTCGCCCATGATTTCTTGCCAACGGATGGTGGTCTTGTCCCACCTCCTTCTACGCTACCTTCACTGTTCACACCCATAGCTGCACCAACCTTTCTGCATCTTTCTAAGAACAGCCAAATATGTTCTCCCTTTTTAACCTTCACCATGCCACCAGGCAGATTAGACCCATCATAGAAGACAAAGGGTATGGCAATTTCGCTATCTCGAACCTGCTCTTGCACCCGCATGAATTCGATGCGCAATCTTTCTCGTTCAGCAGCCTCAGCTGCAAGGCTAGCCTTGGTCATGGCCTTCGGAGCAGGTACTGCTGTGGTTGGATTTGGTGCCAGTTTATGTTTCGTGGTTGGTTGAGCTGCAACTCCAGCGTCTTCAGAATGTGTGTCTTGCTGCGCAGCCTGCGTCACCTTTGCTGGTCGTCGCAGTGTTTCTTGCGATTCTTCATCGTCGTCGTGGTAGGATAGCAGTTTGCGACCACCGAGCTTCCGCTTTTTCTTCTTGAAGTTTATGTCCGATTCTACCTCACTCGCATCGCTCCTTGGTGTCGAAATACTACACTTTGCAGTTCAGTATTACTCTAGAAGCACCAATAGGTTGAACTTACCCGTCGCTTCTCAGGTCCTCAGCATCACGTCTACGCTTCCGGAAGTCATTGAGTTGCACAAGCCCGACGGTCTGAGACTTTAAAAGCTCTTCAGCCGATGCAGCTTGGGACATGAAATTGCGCGGGGTTGATGCGCCTGAGTTAGCCATGTCGCAGTCTGATGACTGGTATGGTCTCTTAGAAAAGCTCTAGTACTAGCCTATGTTTCGAGTGCTGGTAACCTGGTGGACTTTTCGTCACAGGAGTTCAGAGTCACGTGTCTACACCATTTCGGTCATTTGTGCTGGTGTAGCAGCTTCAAATGAGCTGAGTCTGAGCTCGTCTTACCATCCCGCGGCCGCCCACCTTGTCGCTGCTCACGGCATAGCAGTCGTCGGGAATAGTGAAAGTCTGATATCACCTGCTAGCCACGAAAGTGGTTGGATGCGGAGCGCATTCGAAACACTCCCTATCTACATTAGGACGAAAGAATGCTGTGGGTCTTCTTTGGTGTTGTCCCGAGGGTTCAGAAACAGTGGCGTGCCACCAAATGCCAGCATCTTGGGACATAAGAATGCTCTAGAAGGCGGGAAAGCAAGCAACTTCGCCTCGAGTCGCACTAAGAATGCAAGGAAACGTCCGACGGACATGACTTCTGCTGTCCATTGTGCAGCACTTCTGTGCTTCGAACATGCTTTTGAAGAGCATGTGAGAAGCAATTGAATGCAAAACTTTCTGCAGGCGCTGCCTTCTCCTCTGTTGATCAAAGTTTTGTCACCGTCCACACCATTTGCTGACCACCTGAACCTCTGACACGATGAAACACGTGTCAAATCGCGGGCAGCTCTGATCTGGGTATAACAGCTTCATGCGCAGACCCCGATGCTAACGGTAGAAGCGAGGAGAGCGATACTGTTACTGTACTGTACTCTTGGCTAAGGCCAAATGCTATCTAGTTCTCATCGGACCCCAGTCCTTGCGGCGTTCGGGCGGACAAGAGAGAGTGTGCACCACCAGCGCCAGACAAGAAAACAATTCGTCCTTTCAGACTTCACTGATCCACCCTATCGACACACTTGCTTCAAAACGGCAAGGAGCACGTTGCGGAATCGTGGACAGGGACAGAAGCGTGCAGTAGTTGGAAAGCAGGAGCTGGCCGTGGTACTGTTCTACGGTCTGCACAAGTTTGAATCTTCTCCAAAGAATTCTGTCATTCTTTGATCGCTTGCTCCATCATTCTCAATCGCATTGTCCATTTTTGCTAGAATTTCAAACGACGAGTTGAAGCTGTGCTTCCTCATAGTGTTTGTATACGCTGTGCTGTGATTGCTTGAAGTTTGACGGGGCTTGCCGCGAGCCTTGTTTTCCCGCTCCTTTCGGCCATTCTTTCGCGCTGGTCGACTCAACACCACCACAAATCATTGGCTCTGTAGTCGAGTCTCACAACCAACCCTATCATCGGCCTTTGCAACCTCACCGGCGTTGGGTGGTGCTACTGCACCTAAAATAGCCACTTCACTATCACGATCCTGTGGGAGCTTGGAGGAAAGCGAGAAGGTATGCATTACACCCCTCCCGGCCCTTCTATCCCTTCTCATAATGACAGTAACGTCTAATTTCCATACAGTGTTTGAGACCCCTTCGGCCTTTTGCGATCGCATACGTTCATACTAGTTTCGCGCACGATTGCGCTTCCTGCTTGGTTACATCCCACCTTTTCGTTTATCCGACTGAATCCAGACCGTCCTGAACCAACACGTCCACTGTCGCTTGTTCCACACGAACTTCTCGCGATCATCCCCAACTTTACCAATGAAGACGCCATAGCACGATACATACAGTCTTTGTTCGCACGCGGCCATTGCAATTGGGATGTTGGCTAGCCCGCTAAAGCCGATAGCAGTTCCAATCATGGACGGAGGAGCGCCTATGCTGGATCGGAATAATATAATTAATGTAAGAGAAGGAGAGTCATTATATCAAATATGCATCAAGCTACGAAGACGACTCTCCGGAGTCCCTGGCTTCCAACCATATCTCGAAGAGATGGAAGATAGGGAACATGAAGGTTCAGATCCGGTATCCTCTTTGTGGCAGTGTTTTTAGGACTGGCCTGCCACTTTTGACGATTTACAATGCCTCAGATCCAGAGGGTGGAGAACTGACTGTCAAGACATCTGTGCCTGAGAAAATTGGGAAGGAAGCTGCCTTCAAATTCATCAAGGCTTGTCACCATGAAATGAAAATCCCAATGGAAGATATATTTTCCATCATAGAGTTGTATAGCGACAATACGACCGGATTTGTCAAAGTTACGAAACTCGTCAACAAAGTCCTCGATATACTGGCCATGAGTGGCAAGTTACAAGCATCGTCGTCCAGTACCGGGTCAGGCAATAGTCTTGTTGATCCAGATGTGCTTGTTCCCAAATCCCCTAAACGAATGACCCGGCGAGACCATATTTTGAAAGAATTGGTGAACAGCGAAAGACACTACGTGCATCACTTGCAGAATTTGCAAGCCATGAAGAAAGAGCTGGAAGAAGCTGGTGCAGTTACCGGTGACACTATTCACCATATTTTCCTCAATCTTAACAATCTTCTGGACTTTGCACAACGCTTTTTGATTCGTATAGAACAACAGTATGAGCTTCCAGACGAGGACCAAAATTGGGGTCAATTATTCGTGCGTTACAAAGAGCCTTTCAGGCAATACGAGCCATTTATCGCTAACCAGAAGCGGTGCGAAGTCACTGTGTCGAAAGAGTGGTCTACAATGGAAAGGGCTGCTCGTTCCACTCTCATGAGGCAGATGCTGGCAAATCCAACCATCTTGAATGGATTCCTGTTAAAGCCTTTTCAGAGGCTAACAAAATATCCTCTATTATTGAAGGACTTGAGGAAGCAAACTGAATCGGAAGTTCTTTGTTCTGATCTTGATGTAGCCATCTCGATCATACAGGATGTTCTGAACCAAGCAGATGCATCCATTGACAAGGAGACACGAGAAGATGCCGTGAAAGACCTGCAAGAACGGATTGATGACTTCAAAGGCCTCAATTTGGCGTCTCTGGGAGAGCTGCTCTTGATCGGTACATTCAACGTGCTAAAGGAAAGCCCACTCAGCAAAGAAGAAAAAGAATATCATGTTTACCTCTTCGCTCGAATATTGGTCATGTGCAAAGATGTCAATGCTGCCAAGCAGAAAAAGAAGGGGCTGGCAGCTGTAAGTGTTGGCGGCAAGCCCAAATTGCATGTCAAAGGGAGGATATACTTTGCGAACGTCATTACAATGAGTATGAGCGCGAAAGCAGGCGACTATCTACTTAACATAATCTGGAAAGGTGAAAAGGGGGATGCGTCGACGGACCAATTCGTCATAAGATTCAAGAACGAGGAGACATTGAAGAAATGGCATGACATGATGCACACGCAACGTTCATCCTGCATGCTCGAACGAAGTGGAGGGGCGAATGTGTCAAGCACAAAACTTACATCCCTCGCGAACATAGATCTTCCGAATCCATATGCTGAGCAGGATGACGATGACCCAGACTACAGCAGAATGTCGAGCACCACATATGGCGATGCGGACTTAAGCATGAGCAGAAACGCTTCTAGTACCAGTCTGCGCCAGCGTTCAGCGACCGGAAGCAGTGGTGCTTCAAGTAACCCTCACATGTCTACGGGCCGGATCCGTGGACCACCTTTGAACACCTCTGTCCAATCACCTGGGCAATACACTAGCGATTCATATTTCTCTCCAATCGACAGAGAAAGTACACCACAGTCAGCATCAACACGATCTAGCGCTCAATCAGCATATGCGGCGAGCTACAAGCAGCAGATACCAACAACAAACGTTCATGATTCAAACTACAGGAACACAGCACCCGCTATGGGCCGCGATCACAGACAAGGAAATCCATATATACAGCAAAACGGTCGACACCCCGTAAGACCTTCGCTTCCATCTGGGAGCATTCAGTCTGCAAACAACGTACCGTTGAGCCGCATGCGTTCTGCGAGTAGCCCTGACATCCATCCTCAAGTACAGCAACATCGCAAGTACGGCGAGAACATCCCTGCTGTACCTTCTATACCTTCAAATGTGTCCAAGCAAACGCCAGCGCCGAATCGAGGCCATCCAAATTTGGGCAATCACCCATCAATGCGAAATGTGCCGTTAGCTCAAGCGTCTCAGATGGGCCATCGACCGCCCATGGCCGGCCATGGGTATACATATGATCCATCGTTTACAGCCGTTGAGTCCAGGAAGTTGGGCCATGGCCAACAGCAGTCGGTTGATCGAACAATGTCGTATCAAGCGGTCCCTCCGTCAGCTAATGGGGAATCGATGTTGTCACAATTACGCGCCAAAATTCGATTTGATGACAATTACGTGTCAATGATTATTCCTATCAATATCACCTTCAGGTCGTTGACTGACCGAATAGATGCAAAGCTCGCACGCTTCACAAACCACGCAATCTCAGCTGGTATGGTGAAGTTACGGTACCAGGATCAGGATGGCGATTACGTTCTCATTGATAGTGATGAGGCAGTGTCAGAGGCACTTTTAGACTGGCGAGAAACCCATGCAGATCAATTAGATGCTGGAATAAACGCGGAAATATCACTGTTTGCGCATGTGGTTCATGAGTAAAGAGATGGTTCCAAAATTCACACAGAGCTGTTTGCAAATTTACACGAAGTAATGAGGAATGAAGCATGGCTTAACTCCACAACACACTAGGGTGGAATGATGTCTTGCATGGCATGGTATGAGACGGCATACGATCTTGAAGGTCGTTGTGGCGTTATGGGCGAGCTTGAACTGGACTCGGCAGCCCAACCATGAGCATGGAGTTGGTGCTGGGATTCGAAATGATTGATGACATACTATGCTGGGCAGGGCATTATCTAGCTACAAAGCAAGCATTTGTTTGCGGCAGGTATATCTGATTTTAGACTCTGATGGCTTCGCTTGCCAATTACGTATTTATACATTCGTCTCTGAGCTCTCATGGCATACGAAGTGATCAGTCGCAATGTATAATAGACTACATGGGTTTGTGTATCATGTAGACATAGAACAAGAACGCAACTATACACTGAAGTACGTACATACGCCAAACTTGAATAAACACGAGGAATGGCGTTCAATAGTCAGCAAAGTTTATTCTCCGCCCCCATATCGATACCAAATTCACTTTCACCAACCTCAACTTCGTGTTTTCACTCCTCAAGACTCTCAACATCACCCAACCTGAAAAAAACCTCGTCGCGAATACTCTACAAAGAAGGCTTCCCACTATGCACCCTTAAAAACACTCCAGGTTGCTCCATCGAACGAACCCTCATCGCGTTTCACTACTCAACCAAAAAGCTACGCACCAGTACTGAAGCACTACACTATCCCACCAATCGGACCCGGAGAAGTTCTCCGCCACCCACCACATATCATAATGTCCATCCGCAAATCCCCCTCCACAATCGGCGCCTCAACATTCGATCCCGAAGCACTCTTAAGCAACGCAGACCTCCACACCAAAACCCGCGAAGCACTATCCAACAACGATTTACGCCTCGCGATAACCACGACTTTTGGATTGTCGGTGACGAACGACAAGTATACGTATCATGCTGGGGCTGCGAGTGTGAATTTGGGGGATGTGCAGGGGGCGATTAGGGCCGGAGGGGTGAATGGGTTGTGTGATTGGTACCGTGACCCAGAGGGTGTGGTGCAGTATCCAAGTCCGGGGGATGTGGCGGCTTATATTGCGCTTTTTGACCCCAGTAAAGTGGCGGGGAATGCGTTGAAGGGGTTTAAGGCGAATGCTAAGAAGGGCAGTCTTAGGGCTGGTATTGCGGAGTGTTTGACGAGTAAGAGATTCGTTGATAGCAGTGTTGTTGTGCCGAGAAGCAAGAAGAGTCAACCGAATGTGTATGCTGATTTCTGGACGTGGAGTTGTTTCTCGCTGAAGTGGGCTGGACCGGACACGAACAGTGTGAACGTGAAGATGAGTCATCATGTTCTGCCGGTGTTTATGCATCATTTTGGATGTGTGTGTCCTAGTTATGAGAGTTTGGAGATTATCAAGGCTGTTAGTGCTGGGAAGTTGGTGCTTGATATTGGGAGTGGGAATGGATATTGGACGTATATGCTCCGACGGCATGGGTGTGAGGTCAAGGCTGTGGATAATGGACAGAGTACGTGGCGGACTATATGGATTGAGGATACGGTTGTGGCGGATGGGGTGAGATTTTTGAAGAAGAGTAGGCCTGGGCAGGGGAAGGGTGATGTGCTGCTTTTGGTGTATCCTGTTGTTGGGCTGGAGTTTACGACGGGGGTATTGGATGCGTATAAGGGAGATGTGGTTTGTGTTGCTGGGACGCAGAATGAAAATGGGTATACTGGGTTTAAGGATGAGACTATTGATCAGTGGATGGAGAGGGAACGGCCTGAGTTTAAGAAGATTGTGCAGGTGCCTCTTCCGAGCTTTGCGGGTAAGGATGATGCTTTGTTTGTGTTTAGACGACAGAGCGAGGCGCTACCTGCGCTGGAGTGAAGCTGGAAGTTCTTCGAGCCTGCTTCACTGCTCCCATCTTACGGCTGAATCCCACTGTCTGCAAAATGAATCTACAGCATTCACGAATTTGTCGACATGAGCCTCGGTGATCTCTATGCTCAAGGCCATGAAGCCTCGTTGGGCGATATATATGCCTTGCTCGAGCAAATGATGGAAGAACAGACCTTGCAGAAGATCGCGGTCTGGTCCGGCGAAATGCATGCACATTATACTGCCGACACCCTTGATGAACATCTTTGGTGGCCGAAGTGGGTGGTCAATTTGATGCAAGCTTTCATCAACGACTGGAGATGATGGTATGGTGCCATCACCGAGCAAGTCGTGCTTCTGGAGCACAGATTCGACCTTCAAGCGCATGCCATTGCCCAAGTCGTTTAGGGCAGCTAGTGTGTCGTGCGTGAGAAGGTTGTAACCAGCTACACCGGCATGCATGGTGAAGACGTTGTTGTTGAAGGTGCCTGCATGTTCGAGTTGGCCAGTTCGCGGGTCGAACAGACTCATTATGTCTTTCCGGCCTCCAAATGCTCCGAAGGTCATACCACCACCAATATACTTACCCAAAGTTACAATATCGGGCTTCAGTCCATACGTTGTGTGGAGACCGTTGTATGCCAGCCGACTTGTCATCACCTCATCGATTATGAGCAGTGCTTTTTGTTGAGTGGCGATCTCTTGTAAGGTGTTGAGAAATTCTTTTGACCCTATGTAGCATCCCCCACTGCCAATCATCACCTCGACTAAAATCGCTGCTAGAGAGTTCTCGGGCAGCGACTCTACAAGGCTTTTGGTACCTTGAACATCGTTGTACTGTCCAACCACGAAGTCATGAGGCAAATTGATAGTCGGTTTTCCCTTTTCAGTCCTTCCTGATATGGTGCTGCCGTGGTATCCCTTGGCAAAGACCAACACTTTCTTCTTGCCAGTCACGACCAGAGAAGTGGCAAGAGCCATCATATTTCTACACAATGACCGTCAGCAGATATTGGATTAACAGGGCTTGGAGATGACGGACGCTTCTGTCCCAGAGTTTACAAATCTTACCATCTCGATCGATGGAAATCTCGTACACACGGCCTTTGCCAACACCTGCTCTATCTTGTTATGACCGCCATAGTTCCAACCATTATCGAGAGCCTTCTCGATGGCTTGTCTGATAACTGGGTGGTTGTGGCCATAGATACCAGCAGTGTATTCACCCAGGAAGTCGACGTATTCGTGTCCATCGACAGTGGTCAAGTAGCAGCTTTCCCCCGAGGCGAATGTCAAAGGGAAAGGCGAAGTATGGAGGACTGTTCTCGTGTTGCCTCCTGGCATATACAAGCAAGCTTCTGCATGGCTCTTCTGTGATGCCGGGTTATTGTTGATGAATTTTGCACGGGCTTCATCTAGTGCCTGCTCAAGTGGCTCTCTGCTTGACATAGATACAGACCCCATGGCAAGAATCTAACGGCGTCTTGTGGCGTAATTCAGTACCGGCACTTCGGTAAATTGAGAGGATTCGCTATTCAGCAAGTGTCGTGGTGTTGTACAATTCTCAGCTGCACCAAGTACCACCACTCAGCATGACTCTAGTTTCAAAATGAAGAGTTTCATTGTGCAAACATTGGCGATCACTTCGTGAGCAGACCAAACGGTATTTAACGTAGTGTTCAAGATGACTCCAATCGACGCCATATCGCCGCCTTTTGACGTGGTCTAGCACCCCAAAGGAAGGTCCAGATGAACTTAATTCACTCCACCACTAGCAAGCTTGAGTTTAGAGCTTCGCTGCCACGGAGCCGGTTTCGAGGGGACAAAGCCATAATTCAACATGACCTGACAGATTAAGAAATAAGTTCGTGGACCGACTGAGTCCATTCTAAAGCTAGATTATGCTTGACCACTGAAGCACATCTCCATCCTGCTCATCACCGGAAGATTTTGGGGCTCGTGGACCGAAGTTAGTGGTTGAAACCATGACAAGCATGAGTGGTGGTAAGCTTCATGTTAGCTTAATGCACTGCTAATGCTTTAGCCTGTTTGAGACTTTGTCCCTCAGCAGCATCCCGCTATTGACGTGTCTGTTTGTACCACTGGCAGCTATGAGCTGAAACCTGTTATGTATTCACTAGCATATAGGTAGTCTTCGTCTTTAGATCGAGTCGATACCCTTCCGTGCTTTGGACCTATGTTGCAGTGAGGAAGCTTTTTTGATCTTCACTTTCAAGCCAAGACGGGTGTCTATCTTGGCATAATCGATCCGTACTTTGGGGTCTTTTCGGCAACGCTGCGGGGCACTTTGTTTACTGATACGAGAGCGGGTTGCTGCCAGCAGACATTGTAGTCCACGATGAGTTTCTCCGGTCGACGTCTCTCAATTCTTCGTTCAAGTGCTGGCATTTCCACGGAAGGCGCTCGTCGAGCTTCGACTGTTGTACAAGGCCCTTCCGCAAATGGTATGTCAATAACCCAATTCCGAGAGAAAGGGAGATTCATGACTGACGATGCATTTAGAGCTAAAATCGCCCATTCACCACGAGTTACGCTCTCACCCTGCCCATCGACCTCATGCTGGTCTTGATACGAACCGATCCAGTACTGGCGTAGTTTGGTAGGAATACTGAATTACCTGAGCATAGCAGAGGCTTACAAAGATTTAGGTGCACAGACCAAGCTTCCAAACATGGTTTCATCCAGCATCCAGAACAATGGGCCAACCTGGGTCAGGGTGCGCCCGAAGTTGACGATGAAATTGAAGGATGCTTTGCCCGACCCGAAGCCATTCATGTCAGCAGTGCCGGACGAGAATATGGTCCAACCGCTGGCACTAAAGCGATGAGAGCTGCGGTTGCCAACCTCTACAATGACAACTACAGGAAGGACAAGGAGAGCAAGTATACCTATGAGAATGTCTGTATCGTACCCGGTGGTCGTGCCGGACTGATCAGAATTGCCGCTGTGTTGGGCAATGCCTACGTCGGCTTCTTTGTGAGTTAATTCCGGCGAACGAAGCTGTATTTCAGTACTGATATCGAGCTTTAGATTCCTGACTACACTGCATACAATGAGATGTTGTCTCTTTTTAAGAACGTAAGTTCCATCTGGCCCATACTTGCGTCATGTCTGCTAATTCTCGATTGCAGTTTGTTGCAATTCCGAGTCCGCTTTCGGGCGAAGATGGCTACCACATACACGCTGACAAGGTCGCCGAGGAACTCGCTCGTGGCACTTCAGTCCTTCTGACCTCGAATCCTCGAAACCCGACTGGTCACTCCCTAAGTATTGACGAGCTGGCACTGATCCAGGATATTTGCCGTGACCGTGCAACCCTCATATTTGATGAGTTCTATGCAGGCTATGACTACAGCCGCGACTGCGATGGAACCACCGTCTCTGCAGCCTCAAATGTCATTGATGTCAACGACGACGATGTTCTCCTCATTGACGGCATGACGAAGCGTTTCAGACTCCCAGGTTGGCGAGTTGCTTGGATCGTCGGACCCAAGGAATTCATCAGCGCACTCGGTTCATGTGGTTCCTATCTGGACGGCGGTACCAACGTTCCTTTCCAAGAGGCTGCGATACCCATGCTTGAGCCTACCAAAGTCAGAGAAGAGATGAGGGCGCTACAAACACACTTCAAGATGAAGCGGGATTACTGCCTCAAACGCCTTAAGGATATCGGCTTCACCAGTGGCGACCAGGACATACCAGACAGCACATTCTACATCTGGCTTGACTTGACTACCTTAAGTCCATCGCTCCCAGAAGACAGTGATCTCGACATTTCGAACGGTCTTTCCTTCTTCGATGCCTTGCTGAAGGAGAAGGCAATCGTTGTGCCAGGTATATTCTTCGACCTCAATCCCTCGAAGAGACGAGACTTGTTCGATTCGCCTTGCCATCATTTTGTCAGGATCAGTTACGGACCCAAGATGGAGGTGTTGAAGATGGGTATGGATGCTATTGAGCGAGTTGTCAAGAAGGCGCGAGGTGAAATCGACGCTGATGATCATGCCATCAATGATGACCCAGAGAGCCCGGAGACTCAGAAACACTCCGCTAAGGGGATGGGTGAACACCATTCGTAATTGCGGTTTCTGATTTATGCCTTGGGGTCATGCTTTGACAGGCTTTTTTAACGGACGATTTCTCACTAAAGAATGAGGTTCTTCTTACTGTAACGGTAGAAAAATCCTCTTGATGCACTGTATGGAGCAATCCAGTCTACTAGACGAATAATGATTGATGAGATAAACATGAATATAACGATGCCAATGCTTCATAAGCCAGCACTGCAAACAAAACTTTGCCATGATGATGCTAATCAAGGTGACTTGTCTGATGAGCATACGTAACCGGTCAATCCCGTAAATGGCGACACTTTGTTAAACGCAGGCATATCTGCCCAGCATGCCTTACCCCGAAGACTCCAAAAAATCGCGGTGTCTTTAGAGGCTATGACAGGTTACTCCCGGCCATCTCGAGTCGCTGCTTCACGTTTACTTTGCCGATCATCAGCGCATATTCAGCTGGTGATTTGAATTCAATGTGACTTGAATACTGCACCACACCCTCTGGGTCACGGTACCAATCACACA
>Ga0068618_1000213_pt1 | contig 14556 bp, 10 predicted proteins | sample InSIn2SAF170_2_FD_77423 | JGI IMG/M metagenome (GOLD analysis project Ga0068618, IMG submission 77423) | Clean room microbial communities from NASA Spacecraft Assembly Facility at Jet Propulsion Laboratory, Pasadena, California, USA -... ...
AAAAACATAGCCGAGGAGTTTAGCAGAAACAACCGCGTTCTCTATGTCAATTGCCCTTTAGACAGGATAACCTCCCTGCGCGACAGGGCAAACCCAAAAACAAAGCGGCGGCTTAATGTGATCGAGGGAAAAGAAAAAGGACTTGTAAAGGTAAAAAACAACTTGTGGAATCTGTATCCTGACTGCCTGGTAGAGTCTATCAATTGGATAAGCGTAGTAAAGGTGTTTGATTACATCAATAAATTAAACAATAAAAAGTTTGCAACCTCGATAAAAAAGGCCATGGACGAGCTGGGTTTTGAGGATATTATATTGTTTAATGACAACGAATTTATGAAATGCTTTTATCTGAAGGATTTTCTGAATCCGTCGGTTAGTATTTATTATTCAAGAGACAACGTTGTAGCTACCGATTATTGGAAAAAGCACGGTGTAAGGCTCGAGCCTTTAATGATAGAGAAAAGCGACGTTTGTGTTGCTAACTCAACTTTTTTAGCCGATTACTGCAAGCGATACAACCCCAACACATTCTATGTGGGCCAGGGATGTGAGCTTGATAAGTTTACCGACAATAAAGCAGGTTTTTCAACCCAGCTTAAAAAAATGCATTCGCCTGTTATCGGCTATGTAGGCGCCTTGGTCTCAAATCGTTTAGACATCGACCTGCTTGCTTATATTGCTAAAAGTCATCCCGACTGGAGTGTTGTTTTAATTGGAAATGAAGACCACGATTTTAAACACAGCGTGTTACACCAGATAAAAAACGTGTTCTTTTTAGGATCGAAATCATTAACAGAAGTAGTTCCTTATTTGAATTCTATTGATGTTTGTATCAATCCCCAGGTAATAAATCAACTTACCATTGGAAACTACCCCCGCAAAATTGACGAGTACCTTGCTATTGGAAAACCTGTGGTTGCTACCCGAACAAAAGCAATGGAAATTTTTCAAGAATATGTTTACCTGGCCGATACCAAAGAGGAATATGTTACGCTTATTGAAAAAGCTTTAGCTGAAGATTCAAAAGAAAAGCAACGGGGAAGAAGAGATTTTGCGTCTACTCATACATGGGAAAACAGTGTAAAAGAAATCTATAAAGCTGCCCTGTACGAACGCGCATAAATAACCTTTCTATCAATAATAATTTTTAATGATTTTTTCCAAGATTTTAAATAAGCTTAATAACAAGCATTTTTTGTCACTGGCCGGCAATGGTTCTATGGCGGTACTAAGCGTAGTAACTTATGCCATTTTATACCGCTTTCTTTCTGCTGATGATATGGGTAACTGGATTTTTTTCCAGTTTGCTTTTATTCTGGTTGATTCATTCAGAACCGGGTTTTTACAAACAGGACTAATCAAATTTTATGCAGGGGCCGAACAGTCGCGAAGAACTGAGGTGGCGGGTTCGGGGTGGTACATAGCGATTATTATAACCGTAGCATTTGCAATACTTAACGTACCGGCTCTGTTAGCCATGCGTTATTTTACCGATACCGGCGTGCATCTCTTTTTAAAATGGTGTACTATTTCTCTCTTTTTAACCCTTCCGTTTAACGTTACTTTTTGGATATTACAGGCGGAAGAAAGATTTGACCGGATACTGATATTGCGAATTGTAAACCAGGGTGTTTTTATCGTTTTATTGCTCATAGCCTTTTTCTCCGTTAAATTAACGATTGAAACAATTATTTATCTTTTTCTTATTTCGTCTTTAATCACCAGTACTGTCTCAATCATTTTGGGTTGGTCGCGTATTGCAACTGTATTTAAGAAAAATGCTGAAACGGTAAAAAGCTTATTTCACTTTGGTAAATACAGCGTAGGTACTTATATCTGCTCAGGATTGCTTAGAAGTTCCGACGTTTTTATCATTAAGTTTTTACTTGGTCCTTCGGCTATTGCTGTTTATAATTTACCACAGCGGCTAGGTGAAATAATTGAAATCCCGTTAAGAAGTTTTGTCTCTACAGCTATGCCTGCAATGTCGGCAGCTTACAACGAAAATAACAAGGATAAGGTGTTGTATATTATGAAGAAGTACACAGGTACCATTACAATGTTTTTAATACCTGTTATTATAGCTATGTTGGTATTTGCCGATGTTATGGTAATGCTTATCGGTGGCGGTAAATATGTAGGAACCGAGTCAGCTAACATATTTCGTATTTTCATGCTTTTTGCACTTCTTGCCCCCATAGAAAGGTTTCCGGGCATTACGCTCGACATTATTCACAAGCCTGAACTAAACTTGTTAAAAGTAGTTGCATCACTGATTGTAAATGTTATTGCAGATATTATTTTTATAAAATTAATCGGTAATATTTATGGCGCGGCAATTGCCTCTTTTTTCACGCTGTTATTTAGCGTAGCATTTGGTTATTTTTCACTGAGAAAATACCTGCCTTTTAGAATAAACGGAATAATGAAGCTTGGCTATTATGAATTTAAAATGATTGTTTCTGGTTTTATTAGAAAAGCTTTTAACTAATGAAAATTGCACACCTAATTCTCGCCCATTCCGAACCCGGGCAATTAGAGAGATTGATCGACAGGTTATGGCACGAGCAAAGTGATTTTTATATTCATCTTGATTTAAAATCTTCACTCGATGCTTTTCGTTACCTCGAGCGCGACAACCGAGTTTTTTTTGTAAAAAACCGGGTTAAAGTAAGCTGGGGAACTTACTCACTCGTTCAGGCAACCATAAATAGTTTTGAAGAAATACTTGCTTCTGCTGAGTACGATTTCATCAACTTGATGAGCGCCCAGGATTATCCGCTAAAAAGCGCCGACTACATTTATGACTTCCTGGAACAGAACAAAGGGAAAGCGTTTATGCACTGTCTTTCTATCGAAACCGAATGGACCGAAGCACAAATACGACTTCGCAAATACGATTTTGGCACTTTTGCTTTTAAAGGTAAATACAGGCTCCAAGCCATTTGGAATGCTGTAATGCCGGCAAGAAAAATGCCCGACGGATTAAAGCCATACGGACGTTCTCAGTGGTTTACCATACCCGCTGAATGCGTGGAATATGCCTTGAAATATTTGAAGGATAATTCTGAAATCGAGCGGTTTTTCAGGTACACCTGGGCTGCAGATGAATTAATTTTTCAAACAATTTTATATAATTCACATTATCGAGATTGTATCGTAAACGACAACCTACGCTATATCGACTGGTCTGAACGTAAAACAAGCCCAAAAACACTTACAATAGCCGACTCAAGAAGTCTGATGAATTTTGATGGGCTCTTTGCACGAAAATTTAATGCAAAAATAGACGCTGAAATACTTGCCCTGATCGACAGTAAAATACTTGCAGGCGAATTAAAAGGCTAAGTAAATACAATGGTGAATACGTTTAAAAGTGAAGACCCGGGATGTTAATGTTACCGGCCATAGAACTTTATTCAACATCGTTGTGTCACTCACTTGTACACCTGGTTTCTATGCTGCTTTTTACAACATAGAGCAGATCTTCTGCTGTGGAATAAAGAGCTGCCCATTGGTTTGCTGACGAAGTGCTTGCGACGCAACGATGACGCCATAAAAAGAAGTGCTGGTATTACAAAAAAAGGCGGCTGTTTCACTTAGGGAAACAGCCGCTTTCGTAAAAGGTTACTACAACTAATTTGCAGTCTTAATAATCTTTTTTACCGTTATTTCGTCGCCCTGCATAATTTCAAAAATGTAGATACCACAGTTTAAAGAATTGATATCAATCGCTTTTGCCAGCGTTCCTACGTTTTTATTAAAGCTAAGTGTCTTTCTCAATTTACCTGATGCGGCCTCAAAAAACCCTTACTTCGATATCTTTGGCGTTGTCGTTTTTAATATTTAGGTTAACAACGGCGTTTGCAGGATTTGGATATAAGTTTACAGAATTTGCAAGCCTGCTTTCATCCGTAATTTTCTTTTCGGAACCTTCTACCGGAGGGGCAGCAGTACGACTTTGCGCATTATTTGGTTCTTTTTTAGTTCCCACAGGAAATACAAATATGGGCGTTTCACTAACCGTTACTTTCAATTTGCCATTCGATAGTTTTAGTTTTTGTACCTGCATATTGTCCCTTCCCGCTTTGGGGGTATAAACATATATCGAGTCGGCATCTAAATCGAGTGTGTATGATTTTGTCAATCCTTTCTCATCAGGAACATACAACACGTATGCACTTGAGCCTTTCAGTTCGTACCTGTCAACAATTGGGTTTTTACTAAGGGTTTGCTTGTACGTGTACTCGCCCATTAGCTTATTTGCCTGGTATAAAAAGTCGGCAGCAGGCTTACGGCTTCTATCGGCATTAATTAAACCCGAAGAGCTGAATTTAACCGCGCTATTAATATTATCGTCGTACAACTGGTAAAAGAATACCTTCTCAATTCCGGTTCTTACGTATAGTAGTGCTGTTCTAAGTATCCAGTCGGCCTGGGTTTCCAAAACACTCTTTTTACCAATCGGGATTGCCTTTAAACTACTGCCTTGATTTACATCGTAACCGCATTCGGTTATCCAAACCGGCATATCGTTGGCGTAGGTATGTGCTACTTCGTTAAAAGCCTTTGCTACTGAATCTGCTTCAGAAACTTCCGGAGCGGCGCCTCGGCTTGAGTTTCCGGCCTGCGAATTTTTTGCATCATTTGAATACAAGTGATAATTGATTACATCCCAGCACAGGTTAACCTTTCCATTAGTTTTATAACCCCTGAATTCTTTACACCAGTCTATCATGCCGCGTACATAATCCGTTGACGCAGCAGCTACACCACCCATTACAACCTGCATATTCGGGTCGGCATTTTTCACGCCTACGCCAGCACCCATAGTGTTCTTGTGTCCATCGTAGAAAGCAGACATGTTAGCAGCATATTCTCTTCCGGTTTGGTAAGCTTTTCTACCTTTCCACCATTTGTCTCTTTCGTTATCGCATTCTATATATTTAATTACGCCCATTCCTATCTTAACCTGGTTAACGTTATCGTTACCCCAACGTGGAGTTGAATTAACCGTTACAAGAGAAGAATTTACGCTTGTATTGCTACCATAACGAGCCGCAAATTGGAAAGCTACTTTTGCCTGTTCGATATAAGAATTTGGGTCAGAAAAATTTTTACCATAACGCACCGGCACATTTTCTAACTCCCTTTCGTTCCACGGGTAGGTACTTTGCATCCATCCTGGTATTGTTTTTAAACAGGCCAATACTTCTATTCCTTCAGCTTTACATCTTTGATAAATGGTATCATAGTTCCAGCCACCACTATAGCAGGGGTTGAAAGAGTACTTGTTTTCCTGTAATTCCAGTTTCTCCCAGTCGATATAATGTCTTACTCCTGTAAAGCTTTTAATAGCCTTCATTCTTGCTTCATCAATTACAGAAGGATTATTAGGGTGTTCAAAGTCCCATTCGAAAGCATTTACACCCAGTGCATCCTTTAGTTTTATTGACTTTACAGGAGCAGGTGTTACCGCCGCCGGCGCTTTATACTTTCCGTAGATTTCCATTTCGGTAGGAAAGGCTCCTGAAGTATTGATAACAAGATAGCGGGCATTCGTTATAGCTTTATCAAGTTTAAACTGTGCCTCGCCTGATGCTTTACGGTTAGGAACGGGTCCAACCCATTTCATATATTCGGTACCCGTAAATGTTGCGATGGGTATTCTTTTCCAGGCAGAGGTAATTATTGATAACGTAAAAGGAGCATTTGTATTTGTACCCGATGCATCGTAAAACCTGACACTTTCAATTGTAAATTCTTCACCGGTTAAAAGTGGATAATAAGCATCGTAATTAGATAATATCTGGCCCCATCCGGTATTTACGCTGGCTTCTGTATTTCCATCAAATAAGCCTTCCAATCCGTTGCTCGTATTGTTTAATTGGTACCATCTTTTAGGATTAATCGGTATTTTACCAGTCACACCATTTGCCGGTGTAGCAGATTTTACAACCAGTGTTCGTGTCACATCTGTTGCACCGGTGAAATTAGAACTGCCGGCCTGAGACGCAGTAATAGTTGCTGTTCCGGGTACTTTAACAACAGCGGTCCATATTCCATTTGCAATGTTAACAGCTACTACTTTATTGTTAGAAGAAGCGAAAGTGATCGCTTTTTCCGTATTGTTACTGGTAGCCGTAAGGTTGAAAGGAGCATCGTTGACCGATTTTTCATCCAGCTCATCAAACGAAATAACTGATTGGGTAGTTTCTGTAGTTGTATGGCGCTGACCAAATACTTTTATTTTTTGAGGGATATTATTTCCATATTTACGAATAATGATTGTCTCGGCTATGATAGGGTTGTCAATATCAAAATCGACCCATTGCTTGTATTTTTCGCCGGTAAAGGTTCCAACTAACGTTTCTTTGTTTCCGCTAACTGCGTATAGTAAAGCTGGTTTATCATTAAACACACCTTCAACATCGTACAACGATATCTTACTTATCTTGCTCTTGAATTCGAGAGAAAGTACAACGTCAACGTATTGAAAATTTGCCCAGTTCCAGGAACTTGAAACAAGACTGTTTAGATCATCATTTAACCAGGCTGAAAAATCCTGTTTTACATCAACTCCCGGTGTAGCAGAAATAACTTTTATCCTGTTTGATTCAACGGTTGAAGGCGCAGCGGCGACCACTTGTGTTTTCGCAACATTTGCCGCAGTTAAAAAATTATCGTCTGCCTTTTGTGACGCCGTAATAATTGCCGAACCTGCAGTTAAAACAGTTGCTGTCCAAACTCCATCAATGTTAGAAACCTTCACAACCGAAGGATTTGAGGATGTGTAAGTAATAGGAGCGCCTGTATTATTACTTGTCGCAGTTAAAGCAAAAGGAGCATCGCCAACAGTTTTTGCGGCAAGGTTTGGAAAGTTAATTACAGATTGTATTAATCCTGCATTTACCACCTGTGTTCTGGTTACATCGGTTGCAGTAAGAAAAACCCCTTTGCCGTCTTGTGAGGCTGTAATTTGAGCTTCGCCCGGTGCAACTATTGTTGCTTTCCAAACATTATTTGTGAAAGTAACTGAAACAACGTTATCGTCAGATGAAGAAAAGGTTATGGGAGTGGAGTTGTTATTACTTGTTGCAAGAAGCGTAAAGGGCGCATCTCCCGCCGTTTTTGTTGTTAGTTCTGCAAAATCTATAACAGATTGAACTTTTGAAGCAGCAGATGACGCAAAAAGCTTTATTTTCTGTGGAATGTTGTTTCCATACTTGTGAATAATAATGGCATCGGCTGCTACCGGTGTTTCAAGCTTAATGTCGATCCATTTCATATAGCTTTCGCCTGTAAAGTTGCCTAAAAAGGTTTTCTCATTGCCTTTAACAGCATAAATGGAAGCAGGGTTATCGGTAAATATACCTTCGAAGTCATACAGCGATATAGAACCAACATTACCGGGTTCTGTTAAAGCGAGCTTTACATCAACATAACGAAAGTTATTTGAAGACCATACGTTTTTAACCAGGTCGTCTAAGTTATCATTAAGCCAGGGGGTGTACACCTGTCCGGTGTTTTCTTCAGGAGCTACCGAAGTAATTGCTAGTCTCTGTTGAGCCTTTGCTGATGTAAAAATGGCCAAAAATAGTAAAGAGTAAACTATACCTTTTTTCATTGAAATGGTTTTCTGCCGGGGTGATTAAATTTTCTGTTATGCAAAGCAACTTTTAGTATTCCTCGTATTTTCTTTCCTAAATAGAATCACCTGCCAGCAAGGCAAGTGGGTTACTCGGCAAGAATTTTAGCAAAAGGATTTTGATAGGAGGATAATATTAAAAGCGCATTGAGCTAACGGATAATTAACGACTCAGCCTTCCATTTCTTGTAATTACATTAATCTTTTTTATTTTTATTCCCAAAGTGGTAACGTATGAAAAATATATTCATGCTTATTATTTTCTCATTTAACCTGTTATTTTTCCACCGGTTGTAATTATAGTTAAAGTAATTTAAACCCAATAAGAAAAATGAAGATAAAGAATAAAATAATTAATGCTATTTTATTCGTGTAGTCAAATTATTATTTCTTTAGAAAAGCAATAAAATAATAACTTTTACCTGCATTTGCAGTACAGGCAGGTTAAGTAGTACAGACGCGCCATAGTTGGGATAACCATCTAAAACAACGCGAGTAGTGTTTAATTTTCCTTTAAACAACTGAATAAAAGCATCTTTAAGAGTTCTTTTATACTAATAAAAAATATAGATCGTTATCTAATTCCAACCATTAGGTTTAATAGGGTTTAGGTGTACCTTTAATAGCGTTTATAAACGCAACTTTAAATACAATGAAAAGTAATTGCGATTGTTTGACCAGGTCATGTAAAAATTATAAGTAAAATGAGCATTATTTCAAGGCTTTTTGGCAATAGAACATTGCAACAGAGTCAGGAACCAGATAATGATCAGTTAATCTTGTTGTTAAATAAATGGAGTGAAAATCGGTCCACTGCAAACCTTGAAGCGGTACTAAGTGAATTTTATTCAAAAAATACATTTCTCTTAATTCCTGTAGCTGATGGTAATTCTGATACAGCCGGCTGGGATACTTTAAAAACCGACATATCCCTTCAACTAACGAGTGTAATTGCAGTAGAAGGTTTAAAAGTGTTGGCTGCCTTTACCAACTATGATGCACTAAAAAGGTGGGCGCAAAACGGTTCCGGTTATGTTACTTTATTAACGAAAGACGTGCTGAAACATTGCCAGGTTAACGGCATCGACAAGATAATCGTAAATAAAAATTCTACTACCGAATTCGAATTAGAAAGAAGTAATAAAAATATAAAAGCAACGGTAATTAAAAAGGGATCTGAAGTGTTGATTGGTCCGGCTGAAAAGACTTTGGATGAAAAAATAATTGAGCAACTTACGTTAAGCTTTAGAAAAGTAGAAACAATAATTGAAGCATATCAATATGAAATATGCATCAATGACGAATACTTGCTGGTGTTAGGAATTCTGTTATCGCCCGATACAGAAAGTACGAGGACGGCCCTTCGAAATGCCATTAATAATGCCTTATTTCAACAAGTGCTTGCTAACCCGATAGATGTTATCGTGTTAGAAAATGAACAAATGCTATCGAAGGTAAGAAGGATACAAAACTCCCTGTTTTACAAGAAATAGTAAACAGTGCGAAAGCCCTTAAATTTTACTTTTATATAATCTCCTATCGATACCGGCTTAGGTTTTTTATGGCGTCATCGTTGCGTCGCAATCACTTCATCCGCATCACGATGTGCATCTAAAGTTTTCACGGCAAAATCAATAGTATAACTTATTCTAGTTTTATAGTTACACGCATTAATATTTGCGTTACAATACATCTCGCGGTTTATAACACGAAACATGTTGATTATTGCATCAATTGTACAAGAGTGCGACGCAACGATTTTAAATCGAAGCAAGAACGCTGGGTTCAAAAAAAGTCTTCCATATTCGCTCCAGGCCAAATAACACCTCTTAGCTTACACCTAATTTAGCCGCGATTTGAAAGGCAGCTTCTATGCACTTATCCATGTTATAATACTCCCATTCTGCAAACCTTCCTAATAAATAAATTCCTTCCTTTTCGAGAACTTCTTTAGCGGCAGCAATTTCAGTTCGTGTTCTTTTATCTTGAATAACGTATGAGTTTTCTTCGTAATTGAACGACAGTGGCGTTAAATTTCCCGGCAATTTTTTGATCTCCTTTTCCATGTCTTCATAACTCACTTTACCCGAAAACTCAACCGTGCAGGTTTTCCTGTTCGAGCCGCGGTTATTGGTAGGGCTGAAGTTTCCGGTATATATAATTCTATGCGCTCTTGTAAAATTTTCGGGTATGTACAACCACGAAATATCGGTGTCGTCGGTTTCGCACAAAAGGTTAGAAGTGCCATTCGATTTAAGCTGCTCCAGGTAAGCTACATCTACGCCTTTTTCTCTAAGCAACGCCTTCCATTCGTCGGGCACTCTTCTTATATCGCCACAATAAATTATTTTATCAAAGCCTTCGTACCCGCAAAACGAAAAGTTTCCGTTGGCTTTGCTGGTTTCCTTAATGTTAACATCGGTATTGATAGTTAGACCCTGCGATAAGCGATTAACAATAAACTGTGAGCCTTCTACTTTTGGGTAATAAAATTCAGAATGAACCATGTTTGTTTCATCTTCCTTCACAATATTACTCAACACAATTTCTTCTAAATTTGGCATGGGTAACTTTCCTTCCAGCCACTCCATTGCTACCTGGCTCAGGTCGGTACGCCAAATCTTTTCGTTGTAAGGTTGAAAGTATAATTCGAATAGCGTATTACCGAAATTATTTCTCAAAAAGCTTTCAAAATTATCGTACTCGAAAGGTGAAAGTTTTGGAGACTGGTTTAGCAAAAGCAACTCTGAGAAGATTTTTTTCACGGTAGGCTTGTCAAAAAGATAAATGTAGTTTTCAATAGGGTAACCAATCACTCTTCCGCCAAAAAAAACTTTTGCATTTCTCTTCGCTTTAATAAACTCCGCTTCCTGGTCGAAGTGCTTCCAAAACCAGTTTAATACGTCTTTGTTTTTTGAGTTAAAAACGTGTCCACCAACTTTATGAAAAAGGCAATCTTGTACTCTTTCGCATTTAATAAGTCCTCCAATCGTAGCTGACCTTTCAAACAATGTCACTTCGTAATGCTGTTTTAGCATTTGCGCTATCGATAGACCAGAAATGCCTGTACCGATTACCGCAACTTTTAAATTTTCACTCATTATTTTATTCCGTTTCGAATTGAAGAAACTGCCGCAAGTACCACCAAAATTTTTGAAAAGGCCAATTTTTTTTCTGCCCTTTTTTTCTGCTCCTACATCTAAAACCCGCAGTACGTCGTATAATTAAATTTCCTTATTGAATTTGCAGTGTATTTATTATTTTTATCAATTTTTTTCTCTGAAGTACTATCAAATATTTTGCTGCCGCCATGAAGAATCTTTATAAAGTATTAGAAGTTAAAGAAACCGCCACACAAGAAGAAATTAAAGACGCATACAGAAAGTTGGCAAAAAAAGTACATCCCGATAACAACGGTAACAGTGAAGTATCGGAGAAATTTTTAGACGTAAGTGAAGCTTACAAAATACTTTCATCAGACAGAAGATTTGAATACGATAGAGAAATCAGGTACGAGAAAAAAGAGAAATCGAAGTACTGGAAAAAGACAGGCTTGTTACTTACGCTTTTAGGCGTTCTAGTGTACCTGGTGGTAGATAATTATGATGAATTAACGGGGAAAACAGCGGCGAAAACAAAAAAGGGAGAAGTTACTGCTGCCGTGGCTTTACCAACCAATAAAAAACAGGAGTTGAGTGAACCTCTTACGGTTGCTACATTTGAAGACACCACTGTAGCAAAAGCAGAAACAATTAAACAAGAAAATAAGGTAGAAAGCGCTAATGTAATCCCCGCAGTAACAACGGCTGCTGTTAAAAGCCCGGTAGTTATTGAGCATGCAAACACCTTATCACAAGCGAAGGAATTGCACAACGATGAGATGCAGTCAATCCTTAATTCGCTGAATGAAGAAGGTTTAAAAAGGAATTCGTTGTACAAATGTGTGAAGCTTCTAAAGACCAAGACAAGTAATATTTCAAACTGGGATGAATTGTCTGTTTTTCTTCGTCAAAATGGTTTTATTATAGCCGGGAGGGAAGTTGTTAATAAGGAAGTAAACGGAATAGAAATGGATGTAACGGGAGAATGCCTGCTGCTTACAGTCGGTAACTTTTCAAATTAGCACCACACCTTGTTTATCAATTTTTACGCCGCAACTTCCTGGTTTTCCTGCAGCTAATTCACCTGTTATACGTGCGCTTTGTGTTAATTTTAAAAAATGGAATACTTTACGCACCTGCAAAAAGATAAGAAGTTTGCAAAAATTTTAAAAGAGCCGTTGCCACCTTTGCAATTGCGCCAAAATGTTCCGTTGCGCCTAATGGCAAGTATTATGGGCCAGCAACTTAGCACAAAAGTGGCAAAGGTTATTTACAAACGTTTCCTCGAAATTTATGAGGGCAACGAGCCCCAACCAAAACAGGTGTTAGAGACTTCATTTGAAACACTTCGTGCAATCGGCCTTTCTAATGCAAAAGTTACTTATGTGCAAAATGTTGCTGCCTTTTGTATTGATCATTCAATTACCGATACCCTTCTTTTGGCCTTGGCAAACGACGAAATAATTAACCTGCTTACTCAAATAAAAGGTGTTGGAAAATGGACCGTTGAAATGTTGCTGATGTTTACATTAGGCCGCGAAGATGTTTTTGCGGTAGATGACCTGGGAATACAACAGGCAATGATTACGATATATAAGCTAAAAACAGACGACAAGAAATTATTAAAAGAACAGATGTTGAAGATTTCGGCTAAGTGGAAGCCTTTTCGAACTTATGCCTGTATGCACTTGTGGCAATGGAAGGATAATGGTGAGTAAGAAAAACGCCATTTTGGTACCAACATTATAACTCTGTTTAATCTTTCGTTGCGTCGCAATCCGTTCCTCGGTTGGGTTTCTATTCTGCTTTTTTTATGTTTGTTTTCTTAAGTCTTTTGGTAATTAATACCACCAATTAATAGAGAGCTTAATCACCCTTTTTTAATAAAACCAAAGCTTCTTACAATTACTAACTAAAAATTTTAAAACATGATAACAACTACCACAAACAACATTGAAGGTCGTCCCGTTCAACAATACCTGGGCATTGTTAGTTCTGAATCGATTATTGGTGCAAATATTTTCAAAGACATTTTTGCCGGTATTCGTGATATTGTTGGCGGCAGAAGCGCTACTTACGAAAAAGTGATTGAAGAAGCCCGAAACAATGCCTTGCAGGAACTGGTTCAAAAGGCACAAAGCATAGGAGCCAACGCGATTATTGGAATTGATCTCGATTTTGAAACGGTAGGTGCCGGTGGAAGTATGTTGATGGTAATTGCAACGGGCACAGCAGTAAGAGTATAGGCTGTGTCTGAAAGAATAAATAATTGCATTTGAAGCGGTTTTAAAGTAGTAAAACGAATTGTTGTAAAGACAAACGATGCAAAATGTTATGCCGTTGAAGTGATTGCGACGCAACGATGACGCCGTGAAACCCAACGTTGGTACCAAACCTATCCCTATAAAAAATAGAGTTTCAATGGTTTCAATAATAGTTTGAGCTTCTATTGCCTTTACTTAAAACAAGGTTGGTTTAAAATGGAAATAAAATACAAAAGCCCTCAATTAAGGGGCTTTTATAGTTATAACACGGGTGTTATTAGCAACGGCTTTTTCAAAATTTGCCAATATCATTAGCTGCTGTGGCAGAAAGGCACTTTCGTTTTAAAGTCCTTTAACTTCAAATTCTGATACTGTTCTTACTTTAGTATTAATTTCAAAACTTTGGTTGTAGTCTTTTTTTCCGCTCCTAATGGTAAAAGTAAGTTTGCCGTCCTCGGTCATACCTGATAATAATATATCGGTGCTTAAAGGTTTTGCGTCATACTTTTTTGCAAAAAGAATTTCATTTTGACCATTTTTAATTATAAGCTGAAAGCTTTCGGCTAACTCATTCTTATAATCAACTTTAAATACCAGTCCCTTGTCTTTCAGACCGGCATACGTGATTTCTGCAGCTTTGCTTTCATTTTCGCCCCAGTTGCTGTTAGCGAAAGAAGTTTGAGTACAGAAGAGAATTACTAAGGCAACTAAAAATGTAAATGCCTTTTTTTCGATTGCAGTGGTGAATTGCTTTTTCATAAATTAACAGTTTAAACGTAAATAAAAATCTTAAGGAAGCAACAGTTTAAACAAGCAATAATGGAGCAATCTTAATAAAAACAATCGTAGGGGAGCAATCGGGAGTGTACGTTATCGGCAAGCTTTCAGTAGGGTAGTGTGTAGCTTTATTAGCCTTTGATGAAACAAAGATAAGGCGATAAAATGTTCCACCATCAAACAGCAACATTAATTAATTGTTAACAGCAGAATTTTGCAAGTTAGAGCTAAATGACTTACAAACGTTAGTTATCTTAAAAATTATTTTACTTTTTAAATCGCTTTGTTCAATGTTCTCCAAAGAAGGTCTTTTAATTCTGTTAGCCCTTTTTGCGCTACTGACGAAATAAATAGGTGAGGAACCGTTTCGGGTAATTCTTTTGCTATTACTTCTTTTAATTCATCGTCGAGCATATCGCTTTTACTAATAGCAATGATAAAATCTTTCTGCAATAATTCGGGATTGTATTCTTCGAGTTCGTTGTATAAAATGTCGAATTCTTTTTTGTGATCTTTACTGTCGGCCGGTATTAGAAACAGCAGGCAGGCATTTCGTTCTATGTGTCGTAAAAAGCGGTGTCCTAAACCTTTGCCTTCTGCAGCCCCTTCAATAATACCGGGAAGATCGGCAATACAAAAGCTTTTACCGTCTCTATATTCTACCATCCCTAATTGGGGAATAAGGGTTGTAAAAGCATAATCTGCAATCTTAGGTTTAGCGGCAGTGATAACGGATAGAAGCGTTGATTTACCTGCATTGGGAAAC
>Ga0068618_1000215_pt1 | contig 14503 bp, 13 predicted proteins | sample InSIn2SAF170_2_FD_77423 | JGI IMG/M metagenome (GOLD analysis project Ga0068618, IMG submission 77423) | Clean room microbial communities from NASA Spacecraft Assembly Facility at Jet Propulsion Laboratory, Pasadena, California, USA -... ...
ACTATACCTCGAGGAGTACTTGGTGCAAGACATTATCACAGATGAAGTACTAAATGTAGTTGCTTGATAGATGAGATGTGGCAGTAAACGTTTTACTCTATTCTGACTACCTCCTGTTCGCATCTGTCAGGTATATTACATTCAAACCTTATTCAGTGAACTTGTTTAGATGTCCTCCCTTTGACCTTTCTCCGGCTGCCTCAGAGCTCGCTAAGTTGAAGGCTGACTCACTCTCTTTGTGGTGTGTCTTGTGTGCTGCTGCAGGAACTGTGCGGAGGGGTCAATGGTCTGCTATCTCTCAGACCTGAGATCGAGAGCCACGAGCTGTTTTCGTTCAAAGTAGAAGATTCATGATCATTTGAAGGCCAGCGAGAATGGACATCCATGATAATAGTCTCTTTGTGTTGGACATGTCCCTACAATTCCGTTGTCTTCATCCTAAGCTGATGCTCGTGGGAATTCAGAGGGTCATTGGCATCTTCTGCTTGATCGATCCCCAATTAGTATGCTCCAAGAGCATTCTCCAGTAGTGCGGTTTTGTCGTTCTTATCGAGCCCAGCTGATATCAGCTTCTCCTCCAACAGAGCAATTTTGGCTTGGAGTGTAGAGATGGTGGCTCTTTGTTTGTTTGCCATACTTTCAGAATCTGCCAACCGAGCTGCGAATTCACCAGCAGATGACTGAAGATGACAGCACTCGTCGTATGACACAGTCAACTGATGAGTAAGATACGACAAACGAGCATCGTTCGCTGTAATGACAGCCAGCAATCGACGAATCTCATGCCCAGCTTGTTGGAAGACATAGGATTGCTTCTTGTCGACTACTTTAAGCATCTGAATATTCTGCACAAGCTGACTGTTTGCACCTTCGAGCTTGGTATTGTCGCTTCTCAGATCTATGATTGTTTTCTCCAGTTGTTGGGTTTGTGACAAGAACTTCTGGAAGCACGAGGTGACCTTCTTGTCCTGTTGGACCGGTGTTATGTTGTCCTTGTTAGTGGACGTAGCGACTACGTTACACTTGCTGCACTCTGCTAGCTTGATCTCCTCTCCCAAGGTGATCGATAAGTCTGCCAGCCATCCGGTAGCGGCATAGACGATTGCAGTCGGACGACGAGGATGCTCTTGACAAATGCAAGCATCGGCGAGAAGGATGATTGAACAGCAGATTGACTTCTTCTTGCCCTTGAGTTCAAGATTTTGTAAGATTCGCTTGGCCTTTTCGTTGGCTGCGATTGTGATTGTCCTCTTGCATTGATACTTTTCATGAACGAAACCAAGGCAGTTGAAGTTCAGTGTAGAGAGGTTGAGTTTGTTGAAGTTGATAAGTGCGTAGATCATGGTGAGATACAGGTCAGCAGAGATGTGTTGTACGATGTAGTGGTAGGGAGCAAATAATGTTAGATGTGAATGAGGGTCTTCAATACTGCTAAACTTCTCTCGATATATAGTGCAGCTGTTGAGAGCGAGATAGCTCACCTCGAGTAACAAAGTGTGTACAAGCCTTCGATATCTCCTTTGTAATTGCATGAGACATCTGTCTATTTTCGCAGTCGAGTCACGACACGAAGTCAGACATATGAAGCCAATGTCTTGCGAGTCCTCGCAAATGTTTCGTCGCCCTGCTAACACCTCAAGACAGCACTTCCGTCTCAAACAACACGATTTCAGCACAAGTGACTCAATTTGTTGGTGACTAAGATTTCACAGATTCCTGAGGCTGCAAGTCACACATGATACGCCTATGCAGTACTGAACAGCACAAACGCGTTATGAGAAAGTCTCTCGCAATTATCCATGAACTTCTGTGAGAAGGACAAGGGAGTTTATGACGGTGTTTATTTGGCTTCTGGCAGTTTCGTCACCCCAAGAGAAGAAAGAGCGATGACTTTACAAACTAATCACCAAACAATTAAGCTCCTTCCCGTTGACGGAAAAATTCCATCCACTGCCTTACCCAAGAAAAAAGACCAGGTTTTCCAGACATACATGTAGTAAAGTTATGCCATAATGTCTCATAAACTTGGAGATCGCTAGTGGAGTTGAGCTGATAGAACGTTCGTATGTTGCATATACAGTTGCAAAAGACATCTACCGTTTAAAGAAGAAGAGGCGATCTGGAATACAAAGAATAGAAATTCATTGTTGTACCTTGGAATTGGTATCACTGCCGGAATTGATGATGACAATTGACACAATGAAATTTAAAAAGAACACAAAACGGGCGATACCATGAATTTAAGCTCGGGCTAACATGCCACAACATTTCCCAAGTCCAGCTTGAAGGATTATGTAGACTAACCAATGGCCCCTGAATCCATCCCCAACTCTAGAGTCTATTATGGCAAACCTTCGGAACCAAGCAACCAACTGAGCGATATTAGACTAGCCAAGTACATTAACTACGGCTTGGGACTTCAGTGAAAGTCTAAGCGCGTAATGTTCACCAAGACATTGTATGAGTCCCTGATTGAGCTCCTTGATGGCACCCGACATTTGAAAAATCTCTTCCCTAGTCGCTATGCCAGGACTTTGGATGATCTGTTGCAAGAATGCATTCTGCTCCTCCAGTTCCACAACTCTTTGCATAAGCTCGCTGAATTTAGTCTCTGCTTGAGCTATCATTTGTTGATGTTCTTGTTTCAGCTCTTCATGTTGATAATGCAGGCCGTCTCGATGTTGCTTCAAGCCCTGGTTTTGGAAGGATAAAGCAGCAATTTCCTCTTTGTGTTGTTTGGACGTATTGCGCTCGGTTTCAAGTTCTAGCTTGAGACTGGAGATTTGGCATTTGAAGCCTGATGTTTCAATCTCAAGCTTCTTGATCTGGTCCGCGAGTTCTTTGAGTTCGTCCGGGTGTATACTATGTCTTGCTTTGAGTATTCCTGGGCGTCTTTTCATCTGAGGCGATGAAATCTCCTCCGAAGCTCTGATTTCCTCCACGTCCTCTTCGAATCTCACTCCAAGTTGAGCTGCCTTGCGGTTTGGAGCATCAAATGTACCTCTGCCATTCTTCGATTTTCTGGGCCTGCCTTCCGACTTTCTTTCGAGTTCGTCTGCAAGATTTTGAACCAGATATGTGTAGTATTGTTTCACTTGGTCCAGATGTGTTCCCTTGCATTGTGGACAGAAACTACATATGGCAAGTTTTGATAGATGCTCATGATAGTCATGAACATGTGATAAGTTCTGGAATTCCGGCAACTTCAGAATTCTCTTAGCTAGCACAAGACTCTCGTTGGTAAGGTTGCTGTTACATTGAGTACCATTGATCTGACAAAGACATGTGTTGAAGATGCGACGTTGGTTGATTAGTAATTCGAGCGTAGAGCGATGCATGATGTTCTCGGATTTTGTTGAGTGCTTGTTGACCTCTGAAAAAAGGAATTTCAAGACAGCAGGCTGAGAGAGAACCGGAGGCGAGGTATTTGGCTTCGGGTAGATGATTTAGTAAATCTCGAATGATATCAGACGGAGTTGTAAACCCGAGCTATATAACCCAAGGAAGTGATGTATCGCTCCTTGGCCATTACGATGTGAGACTTGTGTCTTAGTCTTATGAGTCGATATGAACAAGATTAGAAGCAAGCCAGCACACGAACCCGGCATCTCTGTTGTCCTCGAGCCGAGGACGCAATGTCTTAGAAGTCACACGCTGTTTGAATTTGGAATAGCGCAAGACCTTCAGATACAGTGCGATTGAGAAAAAGACAATGCCCATGCTACCTGAGGCTCTAGATAATGGAGCATGGACAGTGCATAACCATCATTGAAATCGGAGACACCCTCGTGAGTCGTTCTCTCCCCAAATCATTAATTTCCAGGACTTTTCGAATTTGATTTGGGCCTCGGTCTGGTCAGAAGGTGATGAAGAACAAGTTTCAAATGATCTGACGTACCAAGATCAGACACCATAAGACGAAGACTTGATTTAATTCTATTCTGATATCGAATAGGAAACGACAAAGATGAGCGGCGTGTCTGTGCCTTCTAGGTGTTCACCAGAAACTGGGATGTGTGAACATGTGACTACAGACGTGATTCGATGATTCTAGATAGTGGTTTACAAACTTCTAGCTCACACTCTCTCCCCCTTATCTTACTTAGCCTGATCTATAGATATGTTGGTCACAGCTTCTCTATCCGCTGTACTCTCGACCGTCTTCAGACCTACAATTGCGATTAGCTTCCCTGTGACATATCCTGTCTTCTGCTGCAGAAACTTTGCGGAAGAGTCGGTGGTCCACTATCTCCAAGACCTGAAATTGAAAGCCACGAGTTGTTTCCGTCCGGAGCAAAAGATTCGTGATCACTCGTAGGCACACAAGAATGGAAATTCAGGATGGGTCCCTATGACCTGGCCGTCTCCATGTCTACTCTTGATATTTTGATTCTGTTTGAACTAACTCTTCCAACCACAACACTCGTAAACCGATTGTCGAGAGAGCATCGAATAGACACCTCTGTACTTGGTATGAGTTCTCTAAGCCAAACATCGCTCATCCAGTCACTGTGCATTGGAACTTTCCACGCAAAGCACAAAGGATTTATCACCAAGTGCCTCTCAAAGAATACCCGAATTTTCCAGTCTAATATCATTCTCTTTGAACTACCTTTGCCAGTTTGCTATCTTCTTTATGCTCCACCAAGCTTCCGAACTGTCATTTTATCGTACATTACTGTTTGCGTCAATTCTCTTTATGCTCTCTTTCAAAGAACATTTCCCTTCTACCGAATATTCACGTATCATATAAAAAGAAACATGCATCTTCAATGTAATCCATATTAACCAGTATCAACACTTCAACAACCGCTGTAACCCCTAACAAACACCCAAGCACCCATCAAGCCCCTAAACAACCCCCAACTCACAAACAAGATGCCGTGGACCTGCTGCCGTTGCCGCTACACTCAGAGCACTTATAAAACCAGCTGTGCGGGCTGTGGTATGTAAATCCTGTCAGAACTCTACACGTATGCCGCTAATCATCACCGTAGGTCATCGATCGTGCTCATACTGTATCTATCACTCTAGAGAGAACCGCGCCACTACTACTGCCTCTTTCTCTGACAACACATCTGACATCGTCGACTCTGCTGCTGCGATGTTGGAAATTGCTGAAAAGAGCTGTTTTACCATGCCTGATGGTGGTAGGTAGATCCAATCACCACCTGAATGGTATTTGATACACCTCGACATGGTGGGTATGTAACGCTTAGGCCTTATCCGATCCACCACTGAAATGGCGATATACTTCGAAATGGTTGACTTACTGGTAACTCTACTGGCTACACTTCTTCCAGATGGGAAGCCACATAAGTGGCATCTTATCTTCTTCATTCTTGGATGGCTTGGAGTTTTCGATCTCATAAAAACATACGAATACTCTTCTTGGATTGTTGCTGGATATCAAAATATAAGTACTTTTTCGACTTTGAATTTATTGTGCCTCTCTTGTGTGATGTGATGTGATGTACTATAGTGTAAAAATGATTGTGATTCCTACGCTACGAACAGCAGGCGTAGAACAAAACAAACGCGAAACAAGTAAAAAGGAACAAGGAGAGACGCATAACGAGCAAACAAGTCAACAAGCCAAAATTCCTCCTTCACTTACAAATGAGACAATATAGGTATCAACAATTTGCTCCCTCTCACCCACTCAGGAGCACCGAAATCCAAAGGATGTTTGGCCTGAGGGGAATAGCCTGTGCTTATGCATCGGGAGAAGTAGGAGACGGCGCGGTCTCCTTTTGCTGGTTGTGTGTTCGATCCTTGTAGTGGTTGGTTTTTGCCTTTTGGGATATTTGTGACCTTCATGTTAAGAATTCGTGCTTTGGGTGTGTTCTCCGACTGAGAGTTGATATAGACCACAACACTTGATGTGGAAAAAGTTATCATTGAAGCGACGACAATGTGGTTTTTTCGTATAAACACCGGATCAGAAGTGTCTGTGAGACTGACGCTCTAGATATGACCAACAACGGTAAGCACCATCTCTCTCAATCCAAAAGCGCTTCAATCCGACTGATGGTGTCTTCTCTTGCCTTCAAACCATCTTGGAGTTGCTTGACCATGTCTGACAGCTTCTTATCCGTGCGCTCGGTCGCCGCCAGCCTAGCACGTAATCGGGTTTCAGCCACTGAGAGGTCGTTGCTCGTCTTCTCAAGAACAGCCTTTTCTCTCTTCAAGTCCTCGATCTCCTGTTTCGCGTGCTGGACGTCTGCTAAAAGCGTAGCGGGTTATTTGGTAGACGTTTCTTCGATATGCTGAGGGTCCTTAAGGTTGTAGTCTCCAGAATTGACACCGCCCTTGCGTGGAATGTTCAGAAGATCTGCGTACCATTGCGATGTCACCATATCAACGACGTCGGTGCGGTTGGGATGCATCTCGCAAATATAGCTTTTGGCAAGGCGTTCGATTCCAAAACGGGTCAAAGGCACGCCAGGTCTGAGGTACACTCTCAGGGCTAGCTCGACCTTCTCCATGGCTGCTCGAGTGATGTCCTGATCACAGCGGTGGTTGTCTTTTGTTGGGCCAATGCATCTGAAGCTCAGTGTAGATTGATAAAGCAGGTTGGCATCTATGAGGCTGTAACTCATGACTGCGACCGATGAAGTGGTAAGATGGAAAGGTGTTGGGGACGGATGAGTAGATGATAATAGGTGATTTGATAGAATGCAGAGAATCATCGAGGAAATGCCTGCTGTATAAATAGTTCAGGAGCAGGTACTCGCTTCAACGAAAGCTTGTACATTGAAAATAATGTCTTGAATATGATCAATGTGTGAGTTTGAAGTCGATAAGGATCCTGATATCGCTGTATACAAGACACGCCAATGCCTTCTTACCTCTGTCTTAGACCCATCCTTGAAGGCAATGCAAGACTCGCTGTTCAGGCGACTTCAGCAAGTCGGCGTTTGCGTCAAAACAGATCTGAATCAGATGCCTGAACACCACGATCCTGAGCTACGTTCAATGAGCGTCTCGAATTGATGGAAGACCATGTCTAACTAGCTGGATTTGTAGCATGGCGAAAAGGCGAGATTAGAATAATGCACAGCAATGATGGGAGATGCGGACGAGGAACGAGGGAAGCGGCGATGTTCGGGAAAGAAGCCGCAAAGTCTAAGCCGAGAATCAACCGGCCGTCTCTCAACTTTCTGGAGCATACCAAAGCAGCAGCGAAACAGGCATCGCCGTCGATAATACAAGCCCCTCGTCGCCATGGCCTCAGCAGCAAAAAGCGTGTGTCGCACAGCAGCGCGCCAATTGCGCTCCAACCAACGCCCACACTTCCAATCCGTCTCCCGACCATTCAGCACCACTCGCCGCACCCTCGCCGCAGACAAGAAGGAATCCTCAGGCAGCGAGGGCTACTTCAACCGTGCCTTTTACAACCGTCTCGATCGCGATGACCAGGCTTCATACACATCGCTCACGCCGGACGAGCGCCAGAAGATGGAGAATGTAGACAGTGCTCTGCGCGACCATTTCGCAAAGGACAGCCGCACCCACCGTGAAATGGAGGACAACATTGCCGCTGAGCTGGAGGCGCTGGATTTCGAATTCCCTGCTGGTCCCGTTGAGAGAGAGCCCAAGAACAATGGTTTCTTCCAGATGGGCGAGAAGGAGGATATTGGTCCTGACGAGGATGATTTCCAGGGCGATGATATTTCGAGTTTGGGTCATGGAGAATTGGAGCAGACGAGGGAGATTAGAGAGTATGCACGTTTGGCAGGCTGGGAGATGCCTTTGTTGGCGAGTACGTTTGAATCACCTCCATGAGTCTACTCAAGGCTTCATACTGACGACAGCATCTAGATCTCACACAACCCTTCACACCACCCACAGCCGCCACACCTCTCCGTTTCCGCTACACAACCTACATGGGTGAACAACATCCTGCCTCACGAAAGGTCGTCGTAGAATTCGACCCCTCGGACCTCAGTCTCACACCCGCACACACCCAAAACCTAATCAAGCTGGCCGGTGTACGCTACAACCCCGTTTCCAAACTCGTAAAGATGAGCTGCGAAGACCACGAGACCCAAGCACAAAACAAGCGCTACCTTGGAGACACCATCAAAGGCTTGATCGCAAAGGCAAAATCACCAGAGAGCGAATGGCTCAAGGACATCCCCGTGGACTTCAGACACGCAAAGCCGAAGAAGCGATTCCAATTCCCCGAGGAGTGGCTGTTGACCGAAGAGAGAAAGAAGGATTTGGAAGCAAGGAGGGAAGCCAGAGAATTGGCTCAAAAGACAAAGATGGAGAGCCCGGCTGGTTTGATTGATGGTATCAAGGAGATTGAAGAGGCCAGGAATATCGATTTGTCTAGAGTGGAAGCTCCCTTGATGGCAGAGGCCAAGCAGCCCATGGCCAAGGGTAAGCAAGGCAAGAAGGAGATGAGACAGGGAAGAGCGTAGATTGATCTCTCTCCTTCTTGATTACCTCCACTGCACATATATACTTGTACGATATTTTCTCTCATGTAAAAACAAGGAAGGCTTCTGAGCATTATTTGGATGGCGTTAATACCTGATTCTCTTGATCTTTCAACCCCCATCAAGCTTCTTCTTCATAACACCACCAGATACCCATCATCAATAAATTCCAAACACAAAACACAAAACACAATCAAGGCCAAGCACCCCTCAACATCCTCTCCTCCTGCCACTCAAACCTCCCCCAAATCCTACTAACCCCATCATCAAAAGCCAAATCCTCCCTCCTCTGATCTCCCGGCCGCAACCTCAAACTCTCCCTATTCCAATCCACAAACTCATTCCTGGTGATAGCAATATTGAATGCAAAACTACTCTTCGCATATCCCGCAAACGAACTACTTCTCCTCAAAACCTCATAATCAACCAAACCCTGTTGATCCCAAGAAAGCGCTTGTAAAGTGGAAAGGTCTGTGGGGGATAAAAGGGCAGTTTTGTGGGTGACGGTTATATTATGCAGGAGAGATGCTTTTTTTGCGAATTTGGAGATTTCGGAGGTGTTGCCGGAAGCTACGTATATGATTTGCAAGTTTCTTTCCACGGCTTGGGATAGATATGCGTCTGTTTGGCCGTCGAAGTCGGCGTGGGCGGAGGGTGTGGCGTTTTCCAACCATCCGGCATTTTTGGCATCGTTTTCGGTGCGGAGGTGGGCGCCTAGGAAGGAGGATGGGTAGTAGGGGAGGCGGGGGTCGATGTCGTGGAGATGGTGGGTGAGGGCGAGATTGTAAGTTACCAGGGCAGCTAGACGGCGGACTTCTGGTATCAAACGCAGGGAGGAGCCGAAGTCGCGACGGACGGCTGGAGGTAAAGAGCGGGTATCCAGGCCTTCCCAGAGAGTGCGGCCAACACTGATGAGAGTGATATTCTTGGGATCGCGGTCGGGTTGAGCAAGAATCCAGGATTGGAGGTCTTTTACCGCCGCTGAAGGTGTGTTTGGTTTTTCTGTGTCGCGGGTATCTGGGTAGAGATCTTGTCGCATACTCGGCATGCCGTAGCGATTGTGAAGGGGAGGCGGTAGAGAGTGGTTGCCTTTCGGTTTGTAGATGGTCATCTTTGGACACGCTGCTGCGAAAGTGGCTATGAAGTGATCTTCGTCGAAGAATGTGCTGAAAGGTGTTTTGCCATTCCAAAGAGCGCTCAAATCTGTCGAAGATCTTGATTGAAAGCTAGGTAGCACGATTGAAGATCCGCTCAAGATGGCCAGACCAAGGAAGTCGAAGATGTTGCCTCGAACATTGCCTATCCCACCATTGGCATCGTCCAGATCCAGCACTACGTCTGGCTGCCATTTGATGTTTGGTTGGCGACATAAGAAAGAGATGGCCGAGTTGTTCGGTTCATTACCGATCTGATTGTCCATCCATTCTTGAATGAATGTTTCGCGGTCTATCGTCCAGGCATTGTGATGGGGTATGTGCCGGCTGACGAAAAGAGGAGTCCGCACTCGAAAGTGCCATGCCAGAAGCCAAAGTGGTATCGCCGTGAATAGAACGCCAGCTATGAGCTGTATTCTATGGCCGGGTGCACTTATAATTGCCATGACTAGTACATAGCAAAGAACAAACTGACGTGGCATAAGTGAAAATAATCGCGAGAACTTTCGGCTCAAAAGCTAGCCCCTTGCTTCATACTTGCACATTTACAGAACCATCCCTGGCGATAAGATATGCCGAGGCTTCAATTTGCTAGCACTCTGTGACTAGCAGACTTGAAAGAGCGGGATTCAGCCGACTTCATATTTCTAACAAGCCGCTTGACCATCCTGCTTCAGATCATCAACATGGCTAGCATGCGCGAGCAGAAATTTGCAGCACGTCAACGTGTATTTGCATGCCCTCGTCCAAGCTTCCTCCTGATTGAAGGTTCCAAGCTTGATGCTGTTATCACCAATCTTGTCCTTACTTATCTTGTAAGGAAGTTTGCGACTTAGAGCAGACGCGCCAACATATGAGGGAGATTGCTCAACATGCTCGCCCAGCTGTCGAAGACATTCGAGGAATGCAACCATGGCATTATCGAAGCCACGATGCAGGAAGCCCAATCCGAGAGGAAGATCACTGTTGCAGAAAAGGTCGAGACTTGTAACCTTTGGCTTGCCAGTTCGTGATTGATCATTCGCTGGATATTCGAGCTTCTCGATTCTTGATGTGGAGCCGATTGGAAGAGGCCTATAGCCGTGAAAAGTGCAGCCTAGCTTCTCAGCGACGACCGTCAATAGTAAGACACAAAGACCCCATGCAGCGTTGATTTCCGGCCATTCGACAGCGTGATCTGGAAGCTTGCCTAATCTCAATCCGTTGATTGTGCCAAATGGACCGTCATGATCAATGCAGAACGAGTCATTGTAGACATTTGTTCGCTGCAGAGCTTCAAGCAGCTTTGTGTCAAACTGAAGTTGGTTGAGTAAGCTGTCGTTTTGTTCTCTGAATTTAGTGACAGTGTTATCAAAGTCATTGCGTTCACGCCAGAAAGCGGCTTCCTCTTCTTCGAGTTCGGCTTCTTCGCGGTTGAGGGCAGCGATTTCTTCTTCCATGGCAGTCTTTTCCGCTTCAAGGGCCTCCAACTCCCTAAGAGCTTTTTCCTCTTGTTGTTTCGCAGCAGCCAGAGCTTCGCGGGCCTGGCGTTGCTCTTCCTGTGAAGGAACGCCCTCCTTTGCCTTTTTGAGGAACTCGGCATATGCCTGACGTTCACGATTCGCCGTTGTTTGACGTTGTTGGAGACCAGCCAGTAATAGATCGGTGCATTCTGAGCATACCGGATGGTCGATATCAGAGCGAGAAGATAAGATCTCCCATAAGCGTAGGCTTCTCTCAATCTCGGTAGAGAGACTAGTTGAGTCATGCTGGTCTGGAGACTTTGAGTCCTTCTCAGGGGCCTTTTTGAAAGGGCTAGAGTCTTCCAGTGACATAGGTCCAAGCTGAGATTCACTTAACATCACGTAAGACATGGCAGGATTGAAGTTGGCAGTCTTTTGCGGAGCCTGTATTGACCGCTTTTGCTGAGCGGGACCGGCATTTTGAGAAGCCTTGTCATATACGTCTCTCCGTTCGCGAGCAGCGAGCGTTTTGGGTGGATGAGGAGTATGGCTTGGTAGAGAAGGCGTCGAGTCTTGACTATCAGCCTCAGTCCAAATAAGATTACTAGTTTGATACACACCGACTAAGATTTTGAAAGAGGACGGATTGAGGTGCTCCAAAGAGTTGTCGAGTTTCAAAGGAGTCCTGCATTTCTGGCAATACATGATTGATGTGTGGGGTTTGAAGGAGGGTTAAGGAGGAGCTCGAGGGAGAGAGGCAGTCTATGCACCAGGAGTATTGGGTTGTACAGTCATCAGGCAGCGGCCAGCACGGCAAAGTGTTAGACAGAGTCAAATGGAATTGTCCGAGTACTCGATGTGAAAGCAACTGCGACGTGGAAGCTCGCATGTGATGGAAGCACCGAAGGTTGGAAGCGGCATGGAAGCAGTTGGCGCCTCGGCGCAGTTGCCGGAACGGGAAGTTGCGTCAGCCCCGCGGGAAACAATTCACGACTCGAACGCGTCCACCTTGATTTCCTTCATTGTCTGCAGACACTCTTCTGGACATGTGAAATGCCAACAACAATCAGGCCGTCATCCCCTGAGCCATGGCGTTCGATGGTTTTCACCGAGCCCGCAGCTCATCGCGAGACGACCGAATCGACTATGATCCTGATGAATACCAACGCGGCCGACAACGAATCGACCTGAAACTCAAAGGTACCTTTGAGCGCATCTTCGAGAAATACGCCAAAGACTTTACTGGAGTCGGCGATGAAATCGACATGGAGACCGGCGAGGTCGTCGTCAACAACGGCCACCTGACGTACATGCAACACGAACGAGACACGGGAAAGAGCGCCTCATCGCGCTTCGTGAGAGCTTTCGCCGAAGAGTTGGAAGTCGAAGATGGCGATGAGGACAATGCCGATGACGATGTTGAGGATCCTGCAGAGTTGCCTGAAGAAGAGCCTGAAGAGGAAGACGACGACAGCCAAGAGGAGGATGATGAACAAGAAGAAGACGTCAGCGACGACGAGGATGGAGACTACGAAGATGCAGCTGTCGACGCTGGCGACGAGCAATCAGGCGACGAATCTGACGACTTGGGCCGCGACCACGACGAGCTCGCTCTCGATCCCCGTTTGGCCCAGCCTGCTCAGTCGGATGTTAGGGTTAGCCATGAGCAGCAATACCACAATACATCCGTCGTTCCATCTACTGAAGTCGCTCATTCTCTGCCTCAAATCTCCATCGCCGACTCTCTGAATCAGCTTGTCCCACATCAAGATGCCGAAGGAAGAGTCGATCCCGAGGCCATCCATCAGCTGGGCCAAAGCATTGCCAATCAAATCGCCGACTTTCTCATGCGTGCTACCTCCCTCAATCGTCAACCGCATTTCCCAGGCCAGCCTCAAGGCATCTGGTCCGCTCCCGCACTGCCTGAAGACGCTTTCAACCCGCCCAACTACCTCGACAACCGTGCCAACGCTCTGACGCCAGCTCCGCATCGCGCGCCCTCTGTTTGGGACTCTCCTTCTGGTGGTCAGTCACTATGGGCTCCTACCGCCTCACGTCCCAAGAAGCGTCGCAGACTCCTCAAACATACCGAGACTTCATTCGACCTGGATCCTGCATTGACTGATGATGCCACCTTTTCCGACGCTGCTAATTCAAGAAATCGTGTGAGACAAAACCGTGGCTACTCTAGAGAGGAAGATGATTTGATCAAGCGTTTGAAAGAGATCAATGGCTTGACCTGGCAACAAATCACTGCCCACATGCCTGGAAGAACCATGGGTGGCCTTTCGGGCCGCTACACTCGTGTCTTGAAAGATTTGCCTCGACCCGTCATGATCAAGCGTGAGATAATCGAGATCATGGATGGCGAAGACGACGAATTGTCTACTCCTGGCCCCTCGCATACAGCAGCATCGCCCGGCATGTCACCTTTCCGCACTCCCCTCCTGCGCCGTGCTATGGATAAGCAGATAGCACGTCATGGAGACAATGGCGAGATCCCTATCACCATAGGGGACGAAGGCGATGACACAGACTCACAGCGTGATTCTTCTGCTCCACCGCCAGCTGAGCTCTTCTCTGATGGTCAGGGTGGCCACTATAGACGTCATCCAATCACCGGGGTGGCTGCTCCAACCCTCTACATGTCGGATACGCCTGAAGTGGCTACCCCAGAGCCTGTCAAGAATAAAAGAGTACCAAAAGAGAAATACTTTCCACACGGACCTGCTGGGTTCTACAGAACGTTCGACACCTCGGATCCAAAGGTCGGAAGCTTCGGTATGCTTCGTACGGACAGTCCATCCACACATGTTGCACAGGAACACAATCTCAACTTCTTCGGACCTACCAGCGGCTTTGGCGTGCTGAGAATGGAGCAGCCAAAGCAGTCGAAGAAGAAGAAGAGGCGGTCAAGTGCGAAAGCTTCCAACGAGTCAGAAGCACCTCGAAGGACTTCTGATGAGAGACAATATAATCAGGAGAAGTCGGACAGACGTTTCAATCAGTCCAATCCCACAACGTACACCTACCCAGCACCTCAACTGCGAGATAGGTTAGCCAATACGCCGACTAGCACTATCAATCTGTTTGCTCGTGCCGAGCAGTATCTGAGGGCTAAGGGCCTGACTGCTGCTGGCATGACTACATCTCAGCTTATCTCGTCGTTGCAAGCGAACCAGCGCGCGAACCCAACGGCAGCGAGATCGAGTAACACCGGTAGTCCTACCAACATGATGCCTCCACCTCCTGCCAGATCTCGCTTCGAACCCGTGTTCGAAGAAAGCTCGCCCGTGCATCCACCTCAGCCGCCTCCACCGTACAGCGCCAGTTTCAAAGTAAACTAAATTCCTACCAAAGTTAGTTTTCGCCTAAGCTCAGAAATGTACAAGGGCAGCTTGGAGGTTAGAAGCAAGATGGAGTCAGTTAAGTTAAATAACTTTCATAGTATCAGTAGTAA